>ERZ791737.47-NODE-47-length-165366-cov-5.099068_pt1 | contig 165366 bp, 138 predicted proteins | sample MGYA00510042_ERZ791737 | MGnify/ENA primary metagenome ERZ791737 (study PRJEB30046, sample SAMN00791965) | human gut metagenome | study: EMG produced TPA metagenomics assembly of the A metagenome-wide association study of gut microbiota in type 2...
TCAGTTGGTAGAGCACCGGTCTCCAAAACCGGGTGTCGGGAGTTCGAGCCTCTCGTCCTGTGCCAAGTATTAATGAAATGAAACTATTTAAAAAACTATTTACGGATATAGAAGAATCTTATAACGAATTGGTTTATAAGGTTTCTTGGCCAACAAAAAGCCAGTTGGTTAACAGCTCAGTTATAGTAATGGTTGCTTCCATCATTCTGTCACTGATTATTTTTGCTGTTGACAAGTTGATAGATTTGGCAATGCACGCTATTTACAGCATTTAAAAGTAGAAGTCGATGGCTGAAAGTAAAAAAGCATGGTATGTGCTCCGCGCCATATCAGGAAAAGAAGCTAAGGTGAAAGAGTTGCTCGATGCGCAAATCAAGAACACCTCTCTTGGAGAATACGTTTTCCAAGTGTTGATTCCTACTGAAAAGATCTATTCAACAACAAAAGCAGGAAAGAAGGTTGTGAAAGAACGCACCCTTTATTCCGGTTATGTTTTTGTAGAAGCTGACTTGCAGGGTGAGGTTATTCATATTCTTCGGAATACGACAAACGTAATCGACTTCCTGGGCGGCAAGGGTTCGGACACAAAACCGGAACCGTTGCGTCCTGCTGAGGTTAAGCGTATGTTGGGTACTGCCGACGAGCTTCAAGAAGCAAACGAGGCAGGAGTGAACGACTATATGGTAGGAGAGACTGTGAAAGTCAACTACGGGCCATTTAGCGGGTTTACGGGAATCATCGAAGAAGTGAACAACGAAAAGAAAAAGCTGAAAGTCATGGTGAAGATTTTCGGCCGTAAAACACCTATTGAGTTGGAGAATTCGCAAGTAGAGCGGGAATGATTTTTGTGGTTGCGCACAAAGATTTTAAACCGTGATAATTAACTTATCAAAAAAATCAATTAGAAATGGCTAAAGAAATTGCTGGACAGATCAAATTGCAGATTAAAGGTGGTGCAGCAAACCCATCACCTCCTGTAGGACCTGCTTTGGGTTCTAAGGGTATTAATATCATGGAGTTTTGCAAGCAATTCAATGCCCGCACTCAGGACAAGGCAGGAAAGGTACTTCCGGTAGTAATCACTTACTACACTGACAAGAGCTTTGACTTTATCGTTAAGACTCCTCCTGTAGCAGTACAGTTGTTGGAAGTGTCTAAGAAGAAGAGCGGTTCAGCTCAACCGAACCGTTCAAAGATTGCTGAAATCACTTGGGAACAGGTAAAAGCAATTGCTGAGGACAAAATGCCGGATTTGAACTGTTTTACTTTAGACTCGGCTATGAAAATGGTCGCTGGAACAGCGAGAAGTATGGGTATCACTGTTAAGGGTTCATTCCCTGAAAACAATTAAAAACTTCAATTGACATGGGTAAACTGACAAAAAATCAAAAGTTAGCTTTAGCGAAGATTGAAGCTGGGAAGATTTACACTCTTAAGGAAGCTGCCGAGAAATTAAAGGAAATTACCTTTACAAAGTTCGACTCTTCATTTGATATTGACGTACGTCTTGGTGTTGATCCTCGTAAAGCGAACCAAATGGTGCGTGGTGTGGTTTCACTCCCTCACGGAACCGGAAAGCAAGTACGAGTTTTGGTGCTTTGTTCGGCAGATGCAGAAGCAGCTGCTAAGGAAGCCGGCGCCGATTATGTAGGTCTTGACGAGTACATCGAAAAGATCAAAGGCGGTTGGACTGACGTTGACGTTATCATCACTCAGCCTGCAATCATGGGTAAGATTGGTGCCCTTGGTCGTGTGTTAGGTCCTCGTGGCTTGATGCCGAACCCTAAAAGTGGTACTGTAACTCCTGATGTTGCTAAAGCAGTTAAAGAAGTAAAACAAGGTAAGATTGACTTCAAAGTAGATAAGAACGGTATTGTACACGCTTCTATCGGTAAGGTTTCATTCACACCTGATCAAATGGCAGAAAATGCTCGTGAATTTATCAACACGTTGATTAAGTTGAAACCGGCTACCGCTAAGGGTACATATCTGAAGAGTATTTATCTTTCAAGTACTATGAGTCCAGGTCTTAAGATCGACACTAAATCAATTGTTGAATAACGAATTAATTTAGAGAAACATGAGAAAGGAAGATAAAGCACTTATTATAGATCAGATAGCATCTACTCTCAACGAGTATGCATGTTTTTATCTCACTGACACAACTGGCATGAATGCCGAGCAGACTAGCGCATTGCGTCGTGCCTGCTTCAAAGCTGACATCAAGCTTGTAGTTGTGAAGAATACGCTTCTCAAGAAAGCGTTGGAGAAATCAGACGTTGATTACTCAGAATTGTACCCGGTATTGACCGGAACTACTGCAATGATGTTCTCTAATGTGGGTAACGCTCCGGCTAAAACGCTGAAGGAATTCCGCAAAGGAGATGTTAAGTTGCCAGAATTGAAAGCTGCATACGTTGAGGAAACAGCTTACGTAGGCGCTGATCAATTGGATACACTTGCAAGCATCAAGAGCAAGAACGAACTCATCGCAGATGTTGTTGCATTGCTTCAATCTCCGGCGAAGAACGTTATCTCTGCATTGCAATCTTCAGGCAACAAGTTGCATGGTATTCTTGAAACTCTTTCCAACAAATAATTTAATTACAAAAACAACAAAAAAATCATACAAAAATGGCAGATTTAAAAGCTTTTGCAGAACAATTAGTTAACCTCTCAGTAAAGGAAGTAAACGAACTTGCTCAAATTTTGAAAGAAGAATATGGTATTGAACCTGCTGCTGCAGCTGTAGCTGTTGCTGCTGGCCCAGCTGCTGGTGCTCCTGCTGCTGAAGAAAAATCTTCTTTCGATGTAGTATTGAAGAGCGCTGGTGCAAGCAAATTGGCTATCGTTAAGCTCGTTAAAGAGTTGACTGGTCTTGGCTTGAAAGAAGCTAAGGACATGGTAGACGGTGCTCCTAGCGTATTGAAAGAAGGCATGGCTAAGGCTGACGCTGAAGGCTTGAAGAAGCAACTCGAAGAAGCTGGCGCTGAAGTTGAACTTAAATAATATTGCCTGAATTTCAGGTAATTAGGTTAAGAATCCTCTCTTACGTCGATTCTTAACCTTTTTGTGTTATTTTCAATTTCGGGTTCAATTAATATTAATTTTCATGTTAGTTTCAACAGCAAAACCACGCGTAAATTTCGCATCCGTAAAGAATCCGTTGCCATATCCTGACTTCTTGGAAGTCCAGCTCAAGTCGTTCCGCGACTTCCTTCAGTTGGACACTGCTCTTGAGAGCCGTAAGAACGAAGGTTTGTACAAGGTTTTTGCGGAAAATTTTCCAATTGCCGACACAAGAAACAATTTTGTGCTCGAGTTCTTAGATTATTATATCGATCCGCCACGCTATACTATTGACGAATGTCTTGAAAGAGGGCTTACTTACAGCGTGCCTTTAAAGGCGAAGCTGAAGCTTTATTGTACTGACCCGGACCACGAGGACTTCGACACGGTTATTCAAGACGTATATCTGGGCCCTATCCCGTATATGACTGAAAAGGGTACTTTCGTCATCAACGGTGCAGAACGTGTAGTTGTTTCCCAGCTTCACCGTTCACCGGGTGTGTTCTTCGGACAAAGCACTCACGCTAACGGAACAAAGCTGTATTCCGCACGTATCATTCCGTTCAGAGGTTCCTGGATTGAATTTGCTACAGACATCAACAACGTGATGTATGCTTACATCGACCGTAAGAAAAAATTGCCCGTAACTACATTGTTGCGTGCCATCGGTCTTGACAGCGATAAGGACATCATCGAAATTTTCGGACTGGCAGAGGAAATTAAGGTTAACAAGACGAACCTGAAAAAAATTGTCGGAAGAAAACTCGCTGCCCGTGTTTTGAGAACATGGGTTGAAGACTTTGTAGACGAGGATACCGGCGAAGTTGTGTCAATCGAGCGTAACGACGTAGTTATCGACCGAGAAACCATCATCGAGGAAGAACACATTCAGGAAATCCTTGATTCTGGCGTAGCGACAGTGCTTTTGCACAAGGAAGATGTGAATACGAGCGATTACACAATTATTTTCAATACTCTCCAAAAAGATACAAGTAACTCTGAAAAGGAGGCAATCCACTATATCTATCGTCAGTTGCGTAACGCAGAACCACCCGATGATGCGAGCGCACGCGAAGTAATCACCAACTTGTTCTTCTCGGAAAAACGTTACGACCTCGGTGAGGTAGGACGTTACCGTATCAACAAGAAATTGTCGCTCGACGTGCCTGAAGAGGTAAAGGTGTTGACGAAGGAGGATATCATTGCCATCATCAGATACTTGATTGAACTTATCAACTCCAAATCGGATGTTGACGATATCGACCACTTGAGCAACCGTCGTGTACGTACGGTAGGCGAGCAGCTTTACAACCAGTTCGGCATCGGTCTGGCTCGTATGGCACGCACTATCCGAGAACGTATGAATGTCCGCGACAACGAAGTCTTTACTCCGATTGACTTGATCAACGCGAAGACTATTTCTTCAGTTATCAACACATTCTTCGGAACTAACGCACTTTCTCAGTTCATGGACCAGACTAACCCGCTTGCCGAAATCACTCACAAGCGAAGAATGTCTGCCCTTGGTCCTGGCGGTCTTTCCCGTGACCGTGCTGGTTTCGAGGTTCGTGACGTGCATTATACTCACTACGGTCGTCTTTGTCCGATTGAAACACCGGAAGGTCCGAACATCGGTTTGATTTCTTCTCTGTGTGTTTATGCTAAAATCAACAATCTCGGATTTATCGAGACTCCATATAGAAAGGTTGAGAACGGTAAGGTTGACCTCGACAACAGCCATGTGACTTACCTCACTGCTGAAATCGAAGAAGGCCAGATTATCGCTCAGGGTAACGCTCCGTTGAACGACGACGGTACGTTTATCCGCAACAAGGTTAAATCGCGTCTTGACGCCGACTTCCCTGTAGTTGCACCTGAAGAAGTACAGTTGATGGACGTATCGCCTATGCAGATTGCATCTATCGCGGCATCTTTGATTCCGTTCTTGGAACACGACGACGCCAACCGTGCGTTGATGGGTTCTAACATGATGCGCCAGGCAGTTCCATTGCTTCGTAGCGAGGCTCCGATTGTGGGTACCGGTATTGAAGCTCAACTTGTACACGATTCACGTACTCAGATTATGGCCGAAGGTGCCGGCGTTATCGAATTTGTCGATGCAAGCGTCATCCGCATCCGCTACGACCGTACTGAAGACGAAGAATTCGTAAGCTTTGAAGATTCAGTTAAAGAATATAGAATTCCTAAGTTCCGTAAGACGAACCAGAGCACAACTATCGACTTGCGCCCGATCTGCTCAAAAGGTCAGCGCGTAGAGAAAGGCGATATCCTGACAGAAGGTTATGCAACCGAACAGGGAGAACTTGCTCTCGGACGTAACTTGAAAGTGGCGTTCATGCCTTGGAAGGGTTACAACTACGAGGATGCTATCGTGCTCAACGAACGTATGGTTCGTGAAGATATCCTTACTTCTGTTCACGTTGACGAGTACACGCTCGAAGTTCGTGAAACAAAACGTGGTATGGAGGAACTTACTTCCGATATCCCTAACGTCAGCGAAGACGCAACGAAGGATTTGGACGAACGTGGTATCATCCGCGTGGGAGCACATGTAGTTCCGGGCGATATCCTTATCGGCAAGATTACTCCGAAGGGTGAATCTGATCCGACTCCGGAAGAAAAACTGCTCCGTGCCATCTTCGGTGACAAGGCTGGCGACGTTAAGGACGCTTCCTTGAAGGCTTCTCCGTCATTGAAGGGTGTTATTATCGGAACAAACTTGTTCTCTCGTGCTGTCAAGAAAAAAGGCAAAGCAGCCAATGCAATGCTTCCGAAGCTTGATGAAGAATATGAGTTGAAGCAAGTAGAATTGAAATCGCGCATGATTGAAAAACTTCTTGTTCTTACTCAAGGCAAGACTTCACAGGGCGTGAAGGACTTCTTGGGAACAGAAGTTATTCCGAAGGGCGTTAAATTCTCGGTTTCTGTATTGAAGGCAATCGAGGAATACGATACAATCAACTTGAGCAAGTGGACAACCGACGCTCACAAGAACGAGATGATTCACGACACGATTGTGAACTATCTCCGCAAGTCGAAAGAAATCGACGCTGAACTCCGCCGCAAGAAATTCGACCTTTCTATCGGTGACGAACTCCCTTCTGGCATCATGCAGATGGCGAAGGTTTACGTTGCCAAGAAGCGTAAGATCGGTGTGGGTGACAAGATGGCCGGTCGTCACGGTAACAAGGGTATCGTATCGCGCGTAGTGCGTCAGGAAGACATGCCGTTCCTTGCCGACGGTACTCCGGTTGATATCGTGTTGAACCCGCTGGGTGTGCCTTCACGTATGAACCTTGGTCAGATTTTCGAAACCGTGCTTGGTTGGGCAGGTCGTGAGTTGGGTGAAAAATTCGCTACTCCGATTTTCGACGGTGCAAGCCTCGACGATTTGAACGAATGGACCGACAAGGCAGGCCTTCCGCGCTACGGTAAGACTTATCTGTACGACGGTGGTACCGGCGAACGCTTCGACCAGCCTGCAACAGTAGGTGTCATCTACATGCTGAAGCTCGGCCACATGGTTGAAGACAAGATGCACGCTCGTAGCATCGGTCCGTACTCATTGATTACGCAACAGCCTCTTGGTGGTAAAGCACAGTTCGGTGGTCAGCGTTTCGGAGAAATGGAAGTTTGGGCGCTTGAAGCATTCGGCGCATCCCACATTCTCCAGGAAATCCTGACAATCAAGAGTGATGATGTTGTCGGACGTAGCAAGGCTTATGAAGCCATCGTCAAGGGCGAGCCTATGCCGACACCGGGTATTCCTGAGTCGCTCAACGTGCTTCTGCACGAGTTGCGCGGTCTTGGACTTAGCATCAACTTAGAATAAAAAAACTATGGTGTGTCGCCATATTCCGCAAAATAGGGCGGCACATCTAACTCTTTATACAAGCAATAAAATAATATGGCATTTAAAAAAGACAATAAAATAAAGAGTAGCTTTTCGAAGATAACTATTGGATTGGCATCACCGGAAGAAATTCATTCAAGATCTTGCGGTGAGGTGCTCAAGCCCGAGACAATCAACTATCGTACATACAAGCCAGAACGCGACGGTTTGTTCTGCGAGCGCATTTTCGGTCCTGTGAAGGACTATGAATGTCATTGCGGTAAATACAAGCGTATCCGTTACAAAGGCATTGTCTGCGACCGTTGCGGTGTTGAAGTTACCGAAAAGAAAGTGCGTCGTGAGCGTTCAGGTCACATCGCGCTTGTTGTGCCTGTTGCACACATTTGGTATTTCCGTTCATTGCCAAATAAAATCGGTTATCTTCTTGGCTTGCCATCGAAGAAACTCGATGCCGTTATCTACTATGAAAGATATATCGTAATCCAACCGGGTGCTGCCAACTCATTGGAAGGTCAGGAGGATTTGAGCCGTCTTGACTTGCTTACAGAAGACGAATACCTCGAAATTCTCGACCGTCTTCCTGTAGAAAACCAGTACTTGGAAGATTCCGATCCTAATAAATTCATCTGTAAGATGGGTGCTGAGGCCATCTACGACTTGTTGAAGGATCTTGACTTGGATTCTTTGTCGTACGAATTGCGCCACCGCGCCGATACAGATTCTTCACAACAACGCAAGACAGAAGCGTTGAAGCGTTTGCAGGTGGTTGAGTCATTCCGTGCGTCGAAAGGCCGCAACAAACCGGAATGGATGATCCTCAAGATGATTCCGGTTATTCCGCCGGAACTTCGTCCGCTTGTACCGCTTGACGGTGGCCGTTTCGCTACGAGCGACTTGAACGACCTTTACCGTCGTGTGATTATCCGCAACAACCGTTTGAAACGTTTGATTGAAATCAAGGCTCCGGAAGTGATTCTCCGTAACGAGAAGCGTATGCTTCAGGAAGCTGTCGACTCTTTGCTCGACAACTCACGCAAATCAAGCGTTGTCAAGACCGAATCCAACCGTCCGCTGAAGTCACTTTCCGACAGCTTGAAAGGTAAGCAGGGACGTTTCCGTCAGAACTTGTTGGGTAAACGTGTTGACTATTCTGCACGTTCGGTAATCGTTGTTGGTCCGGAATTGAAGATGCATGAATGCGGTCTGCCGAAAGATATGGCAGCCGAACTTTTCAAGCCGTTCGTTATCCGTAAGCTTATCGAACGCGGTATTGTCAAGACTGTCAAGAGTGCGAAGAAAATCGTTGACCGCAAGGAACCGATCGTTTGGGACATTCTTGAATACGTGATGAAAGGTCACCCGGTATTGCTTAACCGTGCCCCGACACTTCACCGTCTTGGTATCCAGGCGTTCCAGCCTCGAATGATTGAAGGTAAGGCTATTCAGTTGCACCCGTTGGCTTGTACGGCGTTCAATGCCGACTTCGACGGTGACCAGATGGCCGTTCACTTGCCACTTGGTAACGAAGCAATCCTTGAGGCTCAGATGTTGATGCTCGGTGCACACAACATCCTTAACCCGGCTAACGGCGCGCCTATCACCGTGCCTTCTCAGGACATGGTGCTCGGTCTTTACTATATCACCAAGCTGCGTAGCGGCGACAAGGGTGAAGGTCTTGTATTCTACGGACCGGAAGAGGCCGAAATCGCATACAACGAAGGAAAATGTACGCTCCACGCCATTATTTCAGTAATCGTTGACGACCTCGACGAAAACGGAAATCTGGTGAAGAAGATGGTGAAAGAAACATCTGTCGGACGTATTCTTTTCAACCAGTATGTGCCGAAAGAAATTGGATATGTGAACCAGTTGATTTCCAAGAAGTCATTGCGCGACATCATCGGTGTCGTAATCAAGGCTTGTGGTGTGGTTCGCTCAGCACAGTTCCTTGATGATATCAAGAACCTGGGTTACAAGATGGCATTCCGTGGCGGTCTGTCGTTCAACTTGGGTGATGTGCTGATTCCGGAAGAAAAGGAACAGTATGTAAAAGAAGGTTACGAGCAGGTTGAAGAAGTGATGAACAACTACAACATGGGTTTCATCACCAACAACGAACGCTACAACCAGATTATTGATATTTGGACACACGTCAACTCCCGTTTGTCAAATACGCTGATGAAGCAGCTTACTGCTGCCAACCAGGGCTTCAACCCAATCTTCATGATGCTTGACTCTGGTGCCCGTGGTTCTAAGGACCAGATTCGTCAGCTCTCCGGTATGCGTGGTTTGATGGCCAAGCCGCAAAAGAGTGGTGCTGAAGGCGGTCAGATTATCGAGAACCCGATTTTGGCGAACTTTAAGGAAGGTCTGTCAGTGTTGGAGTACTTTATCTCTACTCACGGTGCGCGTAAAGGTCTTGCCGATACCGCGTTGAAGACAGCCGATGCCGGTTATTTGACTCGTCGTCTTGTTGACGTTGCTCACGACGTTATCATTACTGAAGAGGACTGCGGCACATTGCGTGGCCTTGTATGTACAGAGTTGAAGAACAACGAGGACGTTGTCGCTACATTGGGCGAACGTATTCTCGGCCGTGTTTCTGTTCACGATATCGTTGACCCGCTTACGGGTGAAGTTATCGTAGCAGCCGGTGAAGAAATCAACGACGAAGCAGCCGACAGAATTCAGAAGTCGCCGATCGAATCGGTTGAAATCCGTTCGGTATTGACTTGTGAATCCAAGAAGGGTGTATGTGCCAAGTGTTATGGCCGTAACCTTGCTACCAACCGCATGGTACAGAAAGGTGAGGCAGTCGGTGTCATCGCTGCACAGTCAATCGGTGAGCCGGGTACACAGTTGACACTTCGTACATTCCACGTCGGTGGTGTTGCTTCCAACATTGCAGCCGTATCTTCTGTAACTTCACGCTACGACGGTATCCTCGAAATCGACGAATTGCGTACAGTTAAGACTGAAGCTTGCGACGTTGTTGTAGGTCGTCTTGCTGAAATGCGTATCGTTGATCCGCATACAAATATGATTCTTACAAATACGAACATCCCTTACGGTTCTAAACTGTACTTCCAGAACGGTGCTACAGTCAAGAAGGGTGACGTAATTTGTGAATGGGACCCGTTCAACGCCGTAATCGTCAGCGAAGTTTCCGGTAAGGTGAACTTTGAAAACGTCATCGAAGGTGTGACATTCCGCAAGGAAACTGACGAAACTTCTGGTTTGCACGAAAAGATTATCACTGAGTCGAAAGACCGTACAAAGGTTCCGGAAGCTCATATCGTAAGCCCGAACGGTGATATCCTCAAGACTTATTCATTGCCGGTAGGCGCTCACCTCATGATTGAGGACGGCGACGAAATCAAGGCCGGTGATGTGTTCATCAAGACTCCGCGCGCATCCGGTAACGCCGGTGATATCACGGGTGGTCTCCCACGAGTGACCGAGTTGTTTGAAGCGCGTAACCCGTCTAACCCGGCTATCGTTTCTGAAGTCGACGGCGAGGTTATCTTTGGTAAGGTGAAACGCGGTAACCGTGAAATCACTGTACAGCCGAAGATTGGTGAAGTCAAGAAATATCTTGTTCCACTGTCAAAACAGATCCTTGTACAGGAAAACGACTATGTGCGTGCCGGTACACCGCTGTCCGACGGTGCTATCACTCCGTCTGACATCTTGAACATCAAGGGTCCGACAGCCGTTCAGGAATATATCGTGAATGAAGTTCAGGACGTTTACCGTATGCAGGGTGTGAAGATCAACGACAAGCACTTTGAAGTAATTGTTCGTCAGATGATGCGTAAGGTAACTATCCTTGATCCGGGTGACACTCGCTTCCTCGAACAGCAGGTTGTTGACAAGCGCGAATTCATGGATGAAAACGACCGCATCTGGGGTAAGAAGGTGGTTGTTGACGCCGGCGATTCTCAGAACTTGAAACCGGGTCAGATGATTACTGCCCGCAAGCTCCGCGATGAAAACTCTGCTTTGAAGCGTAAGGACTTGAAGACTGTACAGGTACGCGATGCAGTTCCTGCCACTTCCGACCAGATGTTGCAAGGTATCACTCGCGCCGCTCTTCAAACTTCAAGCTTCATGTCGGCTGCTTCCTTCCAGGAAACAACCAAGGTGCTCAACGAAGCCGCTATCAACGGTAAGGTTGACTACTTGGAAGGTATGAAGGAAAACGTAATCTGCGGTCACTTGATTCCGGCCGGTACAGGTTTGCGTGAATACGCTTCCCTGATTGTCGGCAGCAAGGAAGAAATGGCACGTCTGAACAAGAGCCTTGATGCTCGTCTTGAAGAAGAAGCTGCAGCTGATGCCGCTGTCATCAAGAACGCTGAAGGAAACTAAGCTATTATTTGAACCTGAAATATTAAGTCGGTCATTGCCTTGGGGGCAGTGACCGATTTTTTTGTCTGTATCTGTTTGTTTAGTCGGTAAAGTTGGGTAAATTTGTAGAATTCAAGACATTTCCCGCAAGGAAGACGTATATAAACCTAACAACCCTTAAAACCTTTAACTTCTATGAAAACGAAACTGATTGCAATGTTCCTGACATTGGCTTCCGTATTGCCGGCATGGGCGGCTCCTGTGCTGATCGGACACCGTGGAAGCCTTTGGGGTGTGGAAAATTCGCGCGAGGCGTTTATTGCCGGTGCGGAAATGGGCTATCTTTATTTGGAAACGGATGTGAAAGTGGCAGGCGACGGAACGTTTATCCTCATTCATGACGACACGACCGAACGTCTGGGTGGAAATCTTGACATTACGAAAGCCACTATCGACGAACTCAAGGCGGAAACTTACACGCAGACCCGCAGTGGAGTGACCTATACCGGAAAACTGTGTACGTTGGAGGAATATCTGCAAATATGCAAGGACTATAATGTTTATCCTTTCATCGAACTGAAATGGGCTACAGGAATCAACACCAACGACTGTAGCAATCTGACGCGAATGGTGGAGACGGTGATTGAATACGGATTCGGCGAAACGGCCATTATCAATACGTCTATGAAAAAGTGTCTGGAGTATATCCGCGAGCGTTATCCGGATTTCAAACTCATGTTTCTCTGCAACTCCAACTGGGAATCGAATTTCGACTGGTGTGTGGAGCAGAACATCGGAGCCTACATTCAGACGGGCTGTTTCGACAAGAACACCGTGACACGTTTCCATGAGAAAGATTTGAAAGTCGGTGTATGGACGCTGAATACGGATGCCCTCTATAAGGTTTACGGCAATTACGGTTGTGATTTCATAGCCGTCGACTATCTGGATACGGTCGATCTTCCCGAACTCGACCCGTTCAGTGGTCTTGTACCGAATGTTGTCGACTATCCGGCCTATCGTGGAATCGTGCAGGAATCCTATACGTTTGAAGATGCTTTCGTGGCCGATGTTGCGTTTGCCAATGTCCGCAGGGCGGTGACCGGCGGTTCGCTGCTTTATGTGCTCGACGATGCCGGTGTTCGCGCCTTCGACATGAAGACCTGCGAAAAGCGCGCCGACATGAATCTGACAGGCATTGCTAATGTGGCCGATTTGTCGGTGGCAGCCGACGGTACGCTGATGGCGCTTGCCGATGGTTCACTCTATGCTTGGGCTGACCTCACTGCCGCTCCACAGTTACAGATGACTTTGCCCGATGCCGACAATGTTTCTTTCTGCGTCAGTGGTAGCGGAGACGATTTGCGTGTCTATTATACGACGGCGACCGGAATTTCGGGCATTGCCTTGAAGAAAGGTTCGTTGCCCGTGCGGAATCTCGTGTCACTGCCCGAAAACGCCCTTCTGACGGTGTCGCCCTTCAGCCGCGACCATGTGGTGGTCGACACGCGTGCGACACTTCCTGTGGAATATGCCTTCAACTGGGAGACCGACGGCGAAGCAATGAAGCAGTTTATGGCCATGCCGGCCGGAAAACTTTGGGAAGGAATGGCCGGATTTACTCCGTTCCGCTATGGTAGCAACCTGTACCTGTTTGCTACCGGCAGCGAGTCGGGACCGTTTGGCCTTTACAATGTGACATCCGGGCTGCAATCCGTAGAAGCCGTTCCCGATGGCATTGACGGCTTCGAGAATGCTTTGACAGGCTATGCGGGAGGCTTTGCCTGGGTGGAAAAAGGCTATATCTATCTTATGGCCGTAGCCGAAGGACAAGGTCTGTTACGTTGCGTGTTCAAGGGAGAAGAGCCGGAAGGAAATACCGGTGAGGTGGATTTCCGCTTTGAAAAGGTTTGGAGCTTTACCGACCGCGAAGGCAATGCGCCGGAGCATATCGACGGTACAAACGCACAGCAGGGCGGAGCTTATAAAGGATATTTCTATATCAACGACTGTAGTGACAAATTGATTTATGTTTATGGCAAGGACGGCCTCGTTGGAACGCTTCCCGGCGGTGCCGGCTGGGGAACTGCCTGCGACGATGCCGGAAACATTATTGTGAGAAACGACAAGCAGACGGCGTTGGAACATTCCGTACTGATTTATCCGAGCGGAACGATGCCGGGCAGCGGCGTAGAACCGTTGGAAGTCAGCTTTGAGACGCTGGACATCGGCCAGACCAACTTTATTTCGGCCAGTGGTGATGTGCTGGGCGAGGGCGGCTATGTGTATATGTTCCCTAATGGCCAGACGGTGGTGAATATCATTGAATTCAAGAACGGCGAGTTTGTGCAGACGCACCGCAGCGGTGGACTCTCCATCCAGTCGTCGACAGCCGGATACGTTGTGCCTATCAAGAACAATAAGGAACACTGGCTGTATATGGTGCGCAATAACGGCATTTATGAGTATAACGGCGCAGACGAAGGCGTAGTGCTTTCAGGCTCGTCCACTCGTCCGCCTGCACGTAACAGCACTTGCGGTGCCGAGTATTTTACGCTGAGCAGCCACAATATTCTTGTCTATAATTCGGGAACAAACTACACGGGAGGCTTTACCGTAAAGGACCAGACCGACAACAAATACATCGAAACCGTCAATCCGATTGGCGACAAGGGCTATACAGCCGGTGGTAACTATTCCGTTTCCAACTGGATTTTTGCCGAAAAGATTGATGCCGGAAGCTATTATCTGTACCAGTATTGTCCGGCTAACGGTATTGCCGTCTATCGCCTGTGGGATGCCAACTATGTGCCGGAATCTTCGGTAGGAGAGGTGGCTGTTGCTGCCGGGCAGCGTGTCTATCCGAATCCTGCTGCCGACAAGGTGAATTTGGCAGTGCCTTCGTCAAAGGTGACGGTCTACACATTGGCAGGAGTGCCTGTCCTCCAATTGACGGGTGAAAGAATCAGCAGTGTGCAGGTCGGGGAACTGTCGCCGGGAATGTACCTGATGACAACCGACAGCGGCGCGGTACGCTTCTTGAAGAAGTAGGCGGTTGCCGCAACGAAATGACCTATTATTTAATCCAACAATACAAAACGAAATGACAATGAAAAAAATCTTTTGGTGTGTGTCGGCCTTCGGCTGTCTGCCGGGGCTGACATTCGCCGCTGAAAAACCGAATGTGATTGTAATTCTTGCCGACGACCTCGGTTTCGGCGATGTGAGTGCCTATGGCTCGACTACTATCAGTACGCCGAACATCGACCGTCTGGCAAACGGAGGCGTGTGCTTCACAAACGGTTATGCTACTTCCGCCACATCGACTCCCAGCCGCTATGGGCTGCTGACGGGACAGTATCCGTGGAAGAACAAGAATGCGAAAATCCTGCCGGGCGACGCTCCGCTGCTCATTCAGGAATCGCAGTTCACACTGCCGCGGATGATGCAGGAATGCGGCTACACGACGGGAGCCATCGGCAAATGGCATTTGGGTATGGGCAACGGCAACGTTGACTGGAACAAGACTGTCAAACCGGGTGCGCGAGAGATAGGCTTCGACTACTCCTGTCTGATTGCCGCTACGAACGACCGTGTGCCGACAGTTTATGTCGAAAACGGCGATGTGGTGGGCCTTGACCCGAATGATCCTATTGAAGTGAGCTATAAAAAGAATTTTGAGGGAGAACCTACGGCGCTGACCAATCCGGAAATGCTGAAAATGCAATGGTCGCACGGACATAACCAGTCCATTGTCAACGGCATTCCCCGCATCGGCTTTATGCGTGGCGGAGAAAAGGCCCGTTGGGTGGACGAGGACATGGCGGACTATTTTGTTGACAAAGTGAAGGATTTCGTGAGCGAACACAAGGGCGAGCCGTTTTTCCTCTACTACGGACTCCATCAGCCGCACGTGCCTCGTGCTCCTCACAGCCGCTTTGTGGGTGCCACGACAATGGGTCCGCGTGGCGACGCTATCGTCGAGGCTGACTGGTGTGTGGGCGAACTGCTCAAGCATTTGGAAAAAGAGGGTATTCTCGAAAATACGATTATCGTATTCTCAAGCGACAACGGTCCGGTGCTCGACGACGGCTATAAGGACGAAGCTGTGGAGAAAGTAGGTAAGCACTCTCCGACGGGCGGACTTCGCGGCGGCAAGTATAGCCTTTTCGACGGCGGCGCGCATGTGCCTTTCTTCGTTTATTGGAAAGATACGGTGAAGCCGGTGGTTTCCGATGCGCTGGTTTGCCAGATTGACCTGATGGCTTCGCTGGCTTCCATGCTCGGCTGTCGTATTCCCGACGGACTCGACACGCAGAATCAGCTTGACGCGCTGCTCGGACGCAGCCTTCAGGGACGTAAAGACCTCGTTCTGGAAGCCGACGGGCGTTTGGCTTACCGTACAGCCGATTGGGCGTTGATAATGCCTTACAAGGGAAAAGAACGCAATCTGACGGGCAACGAACTCGGCAATATCGGCGAATACGGACTGTTTGACCTCAAGAACGACCGCACGCAGCAGGAAAACCTTGCCAAGCAGCGTCCGGAAGTGGTCGACGAACTGTTGGAACAGTTCCTCCCGATTGTGGAAGGCTACTATCCTCCCGCAGTGAAGAAATAAGTCGGCAGATACAAAAATAAGGCTGTCCGGTCAAGTCACGCAAAAGGCGGATTTGACCGGACAGCGGCGTTTATATGTCTGGATTATTCCTTGACGATGACTACCCGGCTGTTGGGCAGGTCGGGGATATAGATGTTTCCGTGGGCGATGGAAATGTCGGCCGGACCGATGAGCGGTGCTTTCAGGTCGAGGTCGAGTTCCGTTACCTTTCGGGTTTTCAGATTCATTTTGCTGATGCCTGCCGGCTGCCAGTTGGTGAAGTAGACATATTCTCCGTCGGCCGAGAAGCCGATGCCGTCGTATTGTCCCGGAATGTTGATGTAGGCTTCCGGTTGCGGATTCTTCAGGTCGGCAATGCGGTAAATCACGTTGTCGGATTTTGTCGTGCCGTCGGCAGGATAGGAGGCAACGTACATTGCGCCGTCCTTGATGACGATTCCGTTCGGTCCCGGCACGTTGGCCCATTCCTTCAGTTGGCTGTCGGCAGCGGTAAGGTCGAAGCTGTAGATGCGGTCGGTGTTCGTTACGGAAATATAGAGTGTGCCGTCGGCGGCTGCCATGTCGTTGACAAACAGGTCGCCTTCCGGCATTTGGAGGGTACGTGGCTGAGCCGGTGCGTTGAGGTCATAGACCATCACTTTGTTTACGTCGGCAATGAACAGACGTTCACCGTCGAGATACATTCCCTTCGGAGCGTTCAGATGGCCGTCGGCAGGAATGACGGTTTGTGTCGTTTTACCGTCGAAATACAGGATATAGCCTTTGCCTTCCGTGTTGAGCGGATTAAGCTGTTCCGTGCCGAAATTGGCAATTAGTACGCCGTCGCGGAAAGGCAGTGTGCTTTCGCAATAGCGGATATTGCTGTCAACGACGGTTGTCGGCAGTTGTGCCTGCGCCAGCAGTGGCAGGGTGGCAAGGGCCAGTAAGGTTGTTCGTTTCATAGTCAAAATAGTTTTTATTGTTAATGATTGATTGTTTCAGCGGTGGTGGATGTGCAGGCGTTCGGCCACGGTGTGCAGTGCCGGACTGTGGGCGGCGGAAGTGATGAACGCAAGGGCTGTCAGCGCAAGCAGAACAGTGAGAAACACATTCCAGTCAAAATGGGAGAGCACCAGCCCCGTCAGCGTGCCTACGATTCCCGAACCTGCATAGTAGAACAGCCAGTAGAGGCTCGTTGCGCTGCTCTTTGCCTCCGAAGCGTTGACCGACACAATGCGGCTGGCCACGGTGTGTGCAGCAAAAAAGGCGAAAGTGAATACGCCCAGTCCGCCGACAATGCTCCACAGCTCGAGGTAGAAAAGCATCAGCAGTCCTGCGCCCATCAGCAGCAGAAAGCCTTGCAGCAGCTTTTCTGGTGAATGTCGGTCCGACAGGCTGCCTGCCACGAACGACCCTGCCACGCCGGTGGTGTACATCAGAAACACCATGGCAATGAGATGATGGGGCAGATGGAAGGCCGGAGAACTGAGAATGAAGGAAATATAGTTGTACACGCTTACGAAGGTGCCCATGATGAGCGTAGCTATCAGAAACATGCTCAGAAACGTGTGTTGCGAGAGCAAGCGGTACATTTGTCGGCTTTTCGTGCGGAAACTGACCGGCACAGGGCGGAAATTCGTTGAGCGGGGTATCAGCCGGAAGAACAGCACGCCGAGCAGCAGACTGGCGATGCCGATGCCCACGGCGGCCGCCTGCCAGCCGTGCCATCCGGCAATAAGTGTACCTGCCACGCGTCCCGACATGCCCCCGATGGTGTTGCCGCTCAGGTAGAGACTGATGGCGGCACCGATGACCGTCTTGTCGATTTCTTCCGTCAGATAGGCGAGCGCCACGGCACTCACTCCGGCAAGTGTCGCCCCTTTCAGGAAGCTGAACGCGAGCAGCAGCGGAAAACTTACGGCGAAGGCCGTTGCCAGTGTCAGCAGCGACGAGGCGATGAGTGCCATGCCCATCAGCCGTTCGCGGGCAATCGAGTCGGCGGTAAAGGCAAAGAACAGCAGGCCGGCAGCCATACCGATGGTCGACAGCGACACCGCAAGACTGCTTGCCGCCATTTCCACACCGAAGAATTGGCACAGTTCCGGCAGCAGTGGCTGGAACAGATAGAGCTGTGCAAATACCGACAGCCCGGAAACAAACATACAGAGCCGTATCCGTCGGTCGCGTTTTGCTGTTGGGGTGCTATTCTTTTGTTGCATATCCATCGTCGTTTATCGTTTTCCAACGGCAAAATTACAGCATCGCCCCGAAACGCCATCTATCCGAAAAACGCTTAATTTCGATAAAATCCATCGGCAAAAACGATAAGAAAGGCCAAATTGCTAATGCAAAAATATTTGTAACGAAAAGGATGTGAGGTTTTGAAAGGTTCGGGAAAAATACTATCTTCGTAAAAAAGAAAAAATCCCACGGAGTACGCAGGATTAAGCTAATCTTCGGCTTATAGCCTTATTGTGAAAAGTCTTCACTTGTATCTTTGTGGCAAATATAGAAAATAATTCTGCAAAAAGGATATACCCCTTTGAAATCAAGAGAGTTAGAAGAATTACCTCGTTTTCTGGTAATGAGTTGGCAACCGTTTCAATTGCCGTGGTCTGCATCGCTTTGCTTGTTCAAGTAACTCTTCGGATGCAAAGGTACAAAAAATATTCAGGCTGAAAGAATCATCCCAAATATTCTTTCAGCTTGTTTTGTATCCACCATTATGTTGTTTGAGGCTTGAAATAATTAACAAGCAAGGAAGCCACAGTAAAAGCGATTCCCGTCCAAGCCACGCCTGCCCATCCGTAATGTTGCCAAAACAGACCTGAAACGAACGTACCAGCAGAACCGCCCAGGAAGTAGATGGTCATATAAACGGTATTGACTCGGTTGATGGCGGATGCGTCGAGGGAGACCACGCTGGTCTGATTTGACAAATGAATGCATTGCATTCCTGCATCAATCAAAAGGATGGCGATTATCATCCACAAGTAGCTGTCATTTCCAAAAAATGCCAACAACCATGCAGCCAAGATAACACATCCCCCGACAATGGAGAAGAACCTTACACCGTACTTCTGGACATAGCCGCTAATGAATACAACCGAAGACGCACCTGCCAATCCGCACAAACCGAGTGCCCCGATAATATCGTCATCCGCAAAGAATGGCTCTTGCTTCATCCGGAAAGCAAGGCAACTCCACAACGCAAAGAACGAGCCATAAGCCAATGCCGCCCTCAACGAAGCGATACGCAAGTACGGGTATTTGGCAAGCAGACGCAACAAGGATTTCATCAGACCCGCATAATTTTCACGTGAACGAGCAGGCAGAACGGGAAGCATCTTGTAAATCATAAGAAAGCATCCGAGCATAAACACACAAGCCACAAAATAGACGGAACGCCATCCCCACATATCAGCCAGGAAACCACTTAACACCCGTGAGCCAAGAATGCCTATGAGCAGACAGGACTGTATAATCCCCACGTTGCGTACCTTGTGTGCTGGTGCTGAATGGAAAGACACCAACGGGATGAAGAACTGCGGCATAACCGAAGATGCTCCGGCAAGCAAGGATGCGCCCCACACCCAATAGATGTTAGGGGCAAGTGCTATGGCAAGCAATGCGCACGATGAAATGATATAATTGGTCAATATCAGCTGCTTTCGTGAAACCAAATCGCCAAGCGGAATGACAAACACAAGTCCGACTACATAACCTATCTGGGTCAATGTCGCAACCATGCTGGCAGAAAAGTCGCTTACCCCAAAATCCTTTGCCATGCTGCCCAACAAAGGCTGGTTGTAGTAGCAGTTGGCAACGGAAAGCCCGGTAGCGACTGCCATCAGAGCCAGCAGAGGTGCCGGAATGCCGTGGTTTTCTCTCAATTCATATTTCATCATTTATTCCTCCTTTCAGTATGACACAACTTTCAATCCAATCAAGGAGGCAATGAGCGTGAACAGGAAGAAAAGCCGTATGGGAGTGGCCGGCTCTTTGAAAACGAATATCCCAATCAAGACCGTGCCGACCGCTCCGATACCCGTCCAAATGGCGTATGCCGTGCCCAAAGGCAAAGTCTGAACCGCTTTGGCAAGTAATGCCATACTCAATACCGTGGAAGCCAAGAAACCGCTTCCCCACAGATAAAAACCAATACCTGATGCCTCTCTCGTTTTTCCCAAGCAGAATGTAAGGCTTACCTCAAACAATCCTGCCAAAAATAAAATTATCCAATTCATACCTATGATTTATTAAATTCGGGTGCAAAAGTAAGCAAGTAATTTCTAACCGTTTTTTTACATTTGGTAAAAACGGATTTTGCATTTGACAAAAAACAGCCGTTAGCAGCTGTTTCTGTGCGCTATTTTATAATTTTGTACCACAACAAAATGACTTATGGATATAAAGGAAATCATCAACCAGAGATATGCCATGCCGGATGCGTCTTTGGACAAGTTGCGGCAATGCCTGACGGAAGTCTCATACCCAAAAGGATTCCAAGTGTTGGAATATGGCAAGATAGAAAAAGACATCTTTTTCATCAAGAAAGGCATTGTCCGCGCCTATACTTCGGTAGAGGGGAAAGAAATTACCTTTTGGGTCGGCAAGGAAGGGGCGACTATTGTTTCCATGAAAGGATATGTGAATGACGAACCGGGGTATGAAACAATGGAGCTGATGGAAAATTCTGTCTTATATGTATTGGAAAGGAAAAAACTGAAAGAGTTATTCTTGGAGGATTTGCACATAGCCAATTGGGGACGGCGTTATGCGGAAATGGAACTGCTTGCTGCCGAGGAACGGCTGATTTCCATGTTGTCAGCCGTCGCCTCGGAACGGTATCACGAGTTGTTGGAGAAAGAGCCTGATTTGTTACAGCGGTTGCCGTTAGGAAGTATCGCCACCTATTTAGGCATCACACAGGCAAGTTTGAGTAGGATTCGGGCACAAATAAAATGACGTTTCAACCAACTGAGGATAGCAAGCGATTTTGGTCTGCCCCAAACACAAACTTGCTATTCTTCCGTTGGTATTGTTTATAATCCCATGCCCTTGCCTCTCCTAAGCGGTTCAACCGTCCTTTTAACGGATGAGAACAGCCTGCCAAACTGCTCCTTGAACCACTCTCCAATCACTTGCCCGTTGATGGCAAGTGCAAGCTTGGACTTGTCTTTCGGGTCTTTCACCACTTGGAAGCCTGCTTCCTCTTGGTTTTCCTGCGCTCGCCTGTTACTATCGGCACGACCGTTGCGTGGATATGCGGTGTATGTTCGTCCATGTGTAGGACTGCCGAAACTGTGTTCTCCTTGCCGAATGTGCGTTGCAGCCATTGCAGGTTGTCATCACACCATTCGTCAAGTCTACCCTCGTCTTGCACCCTTGCCATGTCCTCGTGCGTGCCCGAAAGCACGATGCGGATTGCCCGTACTTGGTCGGGCGTTATCTTCCGCTTGATGCCAGCCGTGCGGATGCGGTGGCTTATAGCCTCGGTGCGGTCAGCCACACCGTCGGGAAACTCGTTCACGGTTGAGGTGGGTGCGTGTGGGGTCTGCGTTCTTGGGCGTAGTCTTGCGTTCGATGTGGTCGGATGCGCCCGTGTCAGCCGAACCTTTCGCCTTGTTGATTTGGATGCTTATGTATCCCATGTTCGTTTCTTGTTTTAGAGGTTATACAAACTTGTCTGTCGGTGTCCGCCTGCCTGCGGTTATAGCCGCACGGGGCAAACGGGGTGTCCAGAGGGGTACGCCCCCGCTGGCTCATTGAGGCGTTTTTAGCATGAGCGGAGCGGTGCGTGAAGAAAACGCCCTAATGAGCTATGGCTTTTTGTTTCCCAAAAGCCTGCGGCGGCGCCAGCGGTGATGTCGGCGGACATTGGTTGCCTTTTCTTTTCGCCAGTGACATCGGTTTCCCCTTGTCGGTCGGCAAACCGGAAGTCCGTCCGACCTGTCTGCGAATAGCGATGTTCACCTCTGTTGCTTCTCCGGCGGACTTGATGAGGGGTGAAAATCCGATGAATTGATGATTGGATAGTCTAATATACTGACAGCTAATGAAATAATCTTTCATCAGCGTTTCATCAAACCGCTCGCCAAAAGAAAAGTGATGTGTGGGGCTGCGTCCGTTTCCTCTTTTCATCAGCCCAATCCTTTTGTTGAGCGTTTGATGAGAATGTAAGTCGCTGTCATTCTTTATATTTATATATGCTTTCATCATTTCATCAAAATATCAGAGTGTTTCCAACTGCGCTTTGCTTGCCGTGTAGTAGCGTCCTATCCTCTTGACGGGTGAATATCCGCACTCACGGCTGTAGTCGCATTGGTAGGTGGTGTAGGAAAGCGAATTGGATGCAGGAGCCAGCTTCCAGCACTCCTGCACCACTTTCCGGACCTGCGACTTCTCCACCTTGACTTGCGAGCAGACGAGCAACGGGATGATGTCATTGAGGCAAAAAGAAACAGAACTGACATCCACGCTTGCCATGATGTCGAGCAGCAGTTCAGCCATCTCTATCTCCAAACGGTTGCGGTTGCTTCGGATTATCTTCCGCAGGGCATCCGTTTCCAGCCGCTTCGGGTCGAACCACATGCGGCTTTCCTTTTCGGTGAATAGCTGCCTGTGTTGCAGGAAATGGAGAAAAGTGGGTATCTCCGCTTTCAGTTTTTGCAGGAAGTCAGTGTCATCACTCCGCAGCGGCACAATCTTCCGCACCCAATAGCGTGTCTCCCCTGCGTCAATGATGACGGGCAGGTGCTCGTTGTTGGAGCAAAGCACGAACTTGGCGAAGAAGCCTATCTCGTCACGGTCTTTGCCTTTCGCCTCCACCTTGTAGGAAAGCGTGGTGCTGAGGTTCTTCAACCGTTCGCTGTCCTCACGGCGGTTGAGCAGCACCTCGTCCACCATGATGAGCAGCTTGCCCGCCCAGTCGGAATTGAACTGGCTGCGGAAGTCCTCGTTGGTGTTGAACGTCACGTTGTTTTGGAACACGGCTTTCAGAAAGTTCAGGAACGTGGTTTTGCCCGTGTTCCTCTCTTCGGACACGAGCAAAAGGATGGGCAGCTTCTGAACAGGGTACAAATAGAGCAATTGCAGGTAGTCCATGCCCAACTCGTACTGTTCGCCGAAGATGTGTTCCACCAGCGAGCGGATACAGGGGAAATCGCCCTGCACGGGAACATGGCTTATCGGCTCGTAGAGGTTGAGGAACTTGCCGACTACTGGCTTGTAGCCCACATGGTCGGGTACGGTGCAGAAGCCGTCATACTTCGGAACACTTGCCATGTAGTCCTTGCCGTAGTCCTGCCGCAGGGTCTCGGAGTTCCATGCGATGCGCTTCCTCACATAGCCGCCGTCAATTCGGGGCTGGTCCACAATTTTGTAGAGCGTTGTGCCTACACGGATAAATTCTTCTTTCTTTTCCATGTTTCAAATATAGGTTTTTGTGCCGCCGACACCTTGTCGGCAGGCGGGTTGAACATGGGTGCAAAGCTACGGCATGACGGTTAAAACCTTGATACGTAAAACGATGCAGAACGGCGCGAAAGAAACTGACAGACAAGAAAATACAGCATAATAGGAAATATCAGTTATCCAAAGGCGAAAAGAAAAAAGCCCGAAGAAGCGGAATGTCCCACTTCTTCGGGCAGATGGCATTGTGTGAATGCACGGGCGTATTGATACGTAACTACACCCGCTAACACTTACATGTTGTACTATTGCCTAACGAAAGCCAAAGCATTTGTCTGTCTTTTCGCAAGCACAGCCTTTCCAACAGGACGTTGCGTACCCTTGCGGCATTGGGTGTATTGATACGGAAGGCAAGTGCCACGACCATCGGTAGGGCATACGTTGCCGCATAATAACCGTTGGGCAGCCTCATACGCTTTTCAACATCGTAAGGTTGCAACACTTCGCTTTTGTACACGGCTCGGATAGCAGCACGGAGTGTCGGGGCGATTACGTCGAACAGTCTTACCAATTCCATTTCGCTCATCCAAACATTAGTGGCATCGGACGGCACGGCAATCCTGCCGTACCCGTCCATCGTGATTGTTGTCCGTTTCATATCCCTGCCACTTTGATGTTACCGAAAGTCTGGTTCAGTTGGTTACCGAAAGCCGTCAAATCGTTACCTAACTTCTGCGTGGTTATCTTTGCGTAAATCTGTGTGGTCTTGATGTTTGTGTGTCCTAAAACACGGCTCACGCTTTCAATCGGCATGCCTTTGCTGAGGGCTAATGTGCCGAATGTATGGCGGGAGCAATGAAAGCTGATTTGCTTGTTTATGCCACACTCGCTGATAACCTTTTTCAGCTTCTTGCAGACATTCCAATAGTTGATTTCGCCGAAAACCGAATTGTCCTTTTGGAACGGTCTGTACTTTCCGATTATTTGCAACGGAATGTCCAGCAGCTTCACTTGGAACGGGATGCTCGTCTTGTGCCGCTTGGAGATAATCCACTTCTCGCCGTTCACGTCCATAATCTCGTCCGTGGTCAGTTCCCTGATGTCTGCGAAGCTGAGTGCGGTAAAACAGGCAAAGACGAACAGGTCTCGGGTGAAAGCAAGCGTGGCATCGGAAAACTCATGCTCGATAAGCTGCCGGATTTCTCCCTCCGTAAGATACTCCCTTTCCTTCACGTTGGGCGTGATACGGAACTGAGCAAACGGATTTCTCGGTATCAGACCGTTGTAATGCGCCCGTGAAACGACCGTCTTGACCCACATGCAAGCCAGCCACACGGAAGCATTCTTCAAGCCTTGCTCCGTTGTGAGAAATACGGAGAACTCCTTGATGAAGTCGGGAGTAAGTTCCAGCATGGACATATCACTGCGTTTGTAGAACGACTTGATGAACGCTGCCACATAGTTCCTTGAACGTACCATCACACGGTAAGACCCCATGCAGCGGTCTTTGCCGACACGTTTCAGGAACTTGGCGTTCTCCTTGTCGAATGCGCCGAGTATCGTTTCATACTCGCAGCCGATGCCCTGATAGGCGTTGCGCACCATTTCCGCCGTGACATACGCCTCGCGGTCGGATATGCGCTGGTAGTGCTTGATGATTTGCGCCTTGATGTTGTCGAGCGCAAGGTTCGTTTCCCTTGCCTCCACGCTCTTCCCTTTGGCACGGTTGCCCTTTGCGTCCCAAAGCTCCTTTGCGATGCTCCGCTTGCAACTGAACTGCGCTACCGTCCCGTTGATTGTAACCCGTCCCATGATGGGGACAATTCCGTTCTTCTCCTTGCTGCCGTTCGCATAGAACAGCACGCGAAATGTGCTCCTTGTCATACTCATCCTTTTTTTTGGTTGCAAAACTATAAATCAACGAGTTAAACCTTGACAAGCAAACCTACGCAGAACGGCGCAAACGGGACGGAGAGTGTTAAATCTGCACTTCTGACGGGTAACGAATAGGAAACCGTTCTATTTCTCCAATCCGCTTTGGAACGCTTTTCAGTCCTTTGCCCAACTTCCGTAAATTTCTCCTAACTGCTTAAATTTCAGTTCTTATTGCGTTAATCTGCTGATTTTCTTCGATTATTCCAGCGATATTGTCTATTTTTGTTATTACCTTTATGTTGTTTCTACTATCCAAAGATACAAGATTTGTAAGCAATTCACAACTAATTGATACTACAAGCATGATGACAGCCGGTTGTTTCTACTATCCAAAGATACAAGATTTGAGGACAAAATACAATAAATATCCTTTTTAGTATTTCTTGAATAATTCGGAATGGCTTCCGATTCTGATTAGGTCAATGATGTCGCCGTCAATCCATATCAGAAGGAAATCGCCTTCAATGTGGCATTCCATACAGCCTTTGTAGTCACCTTTGAGCATGTGAGGCTTATACTCTGCCGGAATTGGCAGATCGTTGATGAGCAAGTTGGCTATCTTTTCAAAAGCTGCCACCTTTTTCGGATTTTTGGCAATCCGTTTGAAGTCTTTTTTGAATTGGCTTGTAGGGTGTAGCTTCTTTTTCACTTTCTCAATTCCTCCATTAAGCTTTCTACGCTGTCAAAAGTCTTTTTGTCAGTTGCTGTGCGAGCTTCTTTAATGGCTGCAATGGTTTCGTCGTTGGGAACTGAATACATGGCATCCATCAGTGTGCTTTCCACAAAGTTGTTCAGGCTTCTGTTGGCCTTTCTCGCTTCTTCCTGTAAGACTTTTAGCAAATCTTCGCGCAAGCGGAATGATGTCTGTCTTCTTGTTATTGCTTCCATATCGTATTTGTGTATTACATTGTATCACAAAAGTAATACATTGTATGACAAAATCCAAATTATAGGGTCATAAAACAAAACACCCCCTGTCCCGGTGGGGAAGGGGGTGCGGTGGGATTGTAATCGCGGGTGGGATTACATATTCTTCAAAGCGGCGATGCTTTCCTTGAGGGTCGCGATTTTCGCTTCGGCATCGGCCTGCTTCTTGCGTTCCATTTCGATAACTTTTGCAGGAGCGTTGTTGACGAATTTTTCGTTGCTCAACTTCTTCAGTACGCTCTGGAGGAATCCTTCGTTGTACTTGAGGTCGGCTTCGAGTTTCTTCAACTCTTCTTCCACGTTGATGTTGTTGCCGAGAGGTACGGCGTATTCCGTTGTGCCAACGAGGAATGAAGCGGCTGTAGCGTCCTTTTCAGTCACGTTGTTGACGGCTGAAAGGTTGGCGAGCTTCATGACAATCGGCAATACCGGAACTTCGGCTGTGGCTACCTGTTGCAGTTCGAGAGCTTCCTTGTTCGGGATGTTCTTCTGCAAGCGGACTGTACGCACTCCGGCGATGATTTCCTTCGCTGTGTTGACTGCGGTGATAGTGGCTTCGTCGATTTCTCCGGCCTTAGGCAGCTGGGCGGTCATGATGCTTTCGCCGTCCTTGCGTTCGGCGATGTGTTGCCAGAGTTCTTCCGTGATGAACGGCATGAACGGGTGGAGCAGACGGAGCAGCGTGTCGAAGAATCCGAGTGTAGCTTCGTAGGTAGCGCGGTCGATAGGCTGACCGTAGGCAGGTTTCACCATTTCGAGGTACCAGGATGAGAATTCGTCCCAGAACAACTTGTAGACAGCCATCAACGCTTCCGACAAACGGAACTTGCCGAAGAGGTCGTCGACTTCGGCCAATGTCTTGTTGAGCACGGCATCGAACCACTTAACGGCGATTTTTGCATATTCAGGCTGTTCGCCGTCGGCCACTTCCCAGCCCTTCACGAGGCGGAAGGCATTCCAAATCTTGTTGTTGAAGTTACGGCCCTGTTCGCAGAGGGAGTCATCGTAGAGGATGTCGTTGCCGGCAGGAGCGGCGAGCATCAAGCCCATGCGCACGCCATCGGCACCGTATTTCTCGATGAGTTGCAACGGGTCGGGCGAGTTGCCGAGCGATTTCGACATCTTGCGGCCGAGCTTGTCGCGCACGATACCGGTGAAATATACGTTGCGGAACGGCATTTCGTGCATATATTCATAGCCGGCGATAATCATACGTGCCACCCAGAAGAAGATGATGTCCGGACCGGTTACGAGGTCTGCAGTCGGGTAGTAGTATTTGATTTCTTCGTTGTTCGGGTCGAGAATACCGTTGAACAGCGAGATAGGCCACAACCAGGAAGAGAACCATGTGTCGAGGCAGTCGTCGTCCTGACGGAGGTCGGCGAGCGTAAGGCTGCTGTCGCCGGTCTTTTCCTGTGCGAGCTTCAATGCTTCTTCGGCAGTTTCAGCTACAACGTATCCGCCCTGCGGGAGGAAGTAGGCAGGAATGCGGTGTCCCCACCAGAGCTGGCGTGAGATACACCAGTCCTTGATGTTGGTCATCCAGTGGCGGTAAGTGTTCTTGAACTTAGCCGGGTGGAACTTGATATGGTCGTCCATAACGGCATCGAGCGCCGGAATGGTGATTTTGTCCATCTTGAGGAACCATTGCATGGAGAGCTTCGGCTCGATGACGGCATCGGTGCGTTCGGAGTGGCCCACCTTGTTGGTGTAGGCTTCCGTCTTTTCGAGCAATCCGGCAGCTTCGAGGTCCTTTTCGATTTGCTTGCGCACTTCGAAACGGTCCATACCCACATACATGCCGGCAGCTTCGCTCAGCGTACCGTTGTCGTTGAAGATGTCGATGCTCGGAAGGTTGTATTTTTCGCCGAGCATATAGTCGTTCACGTCGTGAGCCGGAGTGACTTTCAGACAGCCAGTACCGAATTCGATGTCAACGTATTCGTCCTCGATAACCGGAATTTCGCGGCCAACGAGTGGAACGATAACCTTTTTGCCCTTGAGGTGAGCGTTTTTCGGGTCGTTCGGGTTGATACACATGGCCGTGTCGCCCATGATGGTTTCCGGACGTGTAGTGGCAACGATGGCGTAAGTGTCCTCGCCCACCACTTTATAGCGGAGATAGTAGAGTTTGCCGTGTTCTTCCTTGTAGACCACTTCCTCGTCGCTGAGGGCAGTGAGGGCAGCCGGGTCCCAGTTCACCATGCGAACACCGCGGTAGATGAGGCCCTTGTTGAACAAATCGACAAACACACGGATAACGCTCTTAGAGCGGATTTCGTCCATTGTGAACGATGTGCGGCTCCAGTCGCAGGAAGCACCCAGCTTTTTCAGCTGTTCGAGGATGATGCCACCGTGTTCTTCCTTCCATTCCCATGCGTGTTTGAGGAACTCCTCGCGGGTAAGGTCGGTTTTCTTGATACCTTTTTGTGCCAGACGTGCCACCACTTTCGCTTCAGTAGCGATAGAAGCGTGGTCGGTACCCGGTACCCACAGCGCATTTTTGCCTTCCATGCGGGCACGGCGGATAAGAATGTCCTGAATCGTATTGTTGAGCATATGTCCCATATGCAGAACGCCGGTCACGTTTGGCGGCGGAATGACAATAGTGTAAGGTTCACGTTTGTCGGGTACTGACTTGAACAGTTCGTGACGAAGCCAGTATTCGTACCATTTTCCTTCAACCTCTTCCGGGTTGTACTTGGTAGCTAACTCGTTCATAAGTAATATGTTTTTTACGCTAATTATTTCAAAATTCAATTTTCGCCACTTCGGCAAAAAATCATTTTGCAAAGATAGTGCAAGCCGAGAGAAGAAAAAAGAGCTTGTTCGATTTTTTCTGCCGAGGCGCCGCCTATCTTATGGAAAGATAGTGCAAGCCGGGAAGAATAATGTGCTTGCGGTTTTTCTGCCGAGGCGCCGCCTATCTTATGGAAAGATATGTGCAAGCCGGAAAGAATGATGTGCTTGCGGTTTTTCTGCCGAGGCGTAGCCTATCTTATAGAAAGATAGTGCAAACATTTTAACAGATGTATTGCCTGGTCTATAAAAAGCTGTTGTAAGCAGAGAGAATGGAGCATTTATTTCCTGTTTTTGCTCCACAGTGTTTCCTGTATTTTTGCTTTTTTCAATGGAAAAAGTTATCTTTGTAAAGATACGGTGTTCCGTTCTTCAACTTAAAAACAGGGTGTGGGGCAGGATATCCGAAAATAGATGAATTAAAAAGGAAAAGACAATGAAAACGTTAAAACTTATTGTGTTTGGTATTGTTGCGATGATGGCAGGCACGAGTAGTGTGTATGCCGATTCACTGAAAGACTTGTTTGGAAACAAAGGTTTGGGCGACTTGGTTAATGCCGTGACCGGAAACGGCGACATTCAGCTCAATTCGCTGGAAGGAACGTGGAAAGCCACAGGACCGGCAGTAGTGCTTCGCTCGGGCGACGCATTGGAGCAGGCGGGAGGTTCGGCAGTGGCAAGCCTGGCCGAAAACAAGCTGATGCCATATTATGAAAAATTAGGTCTGGAAGGTTCGACAGTTACATTCGACGCGTCGGGCAACTATACGATGACCGTGAAAGGCAAGACCATTAAAGGCCGCCTGATAAAGAATGACGACGGTACGTTCACGCTGTCGCTGACGCAGAACGAGAAACTCAAGCTCGGCAAGTTGAATTCGTTTACCACCTATGTGCAGAAAACGAGCAACACATTGGCACTGACAGTCGACGTGAAGAAACTGCTCGAAGTGCTGAAACTCGTTGCAAATACCGCCGACCTCGAAACCATCAACACCGCCATCAAGCTGCTCGAAAACTACGACAACGTATGCCTCGGCCTCCGGTTTTCGAAATAAGACACAGGTGAGGGAATGAATAGGTATGCATTGCGGGTAATGAAATATTTTTCGGCCTAAATGCGTGTGATTAAAATAAATAAAAAGCAACCAATTTTATGTTAATAGCGTAGATTTTGGTTGCTTTTTTTATATAAATTCATATATTTGCATTTAGAGTTTATACTAAACTTAATTTTTATTATCATGAAAAAGAATCTCTCACTTTGTTTTACTTTGCTAATGCTGTGCAGTCCGTTGCTGCTGTTAGCTGAAGTGATTGTTCCTCGTGAACTGACTGGTTCTCGCGAAATTTTGCCGAAAATCCAACAGCAAAAGGTTCGCTCTGAAGTGTTGAATGCCACAAGTGGTGTTACGCTTTATGGTAATCTTATTTTTTCACAGAATTGGGGTGAGACGGATGCCCCAATGGGGGTATATCAGTTTGATGTTGCTCCAAATCCCGAAGCACTTGAAGTATATGTTCCGGATGGTGGAACGATTGGTGCAAACGGAGGTGCAACTCTTGTCGACAGTAAGTATTACTATTGCATTACTTACTCGAAATGGAGCGGTACCATTATGAAAAATGAATTGATATGCTATGATATTGACACTTGGGAGGAAGTGAGCCGTATTGAAATTCCCAAGACTACCATATCGACGGATATGACATGGAACCCTGTTGACGGTAAAGTGTACGGAGCTTTTTATAATACAAGCAATAACGGCTATGTGTTTGGAACGCTCAATTTGGAAACGGGTGAGGTAAATGTCCTTTCTGACATAAAGTTGGATGGAGAAGATGGTTTTCCTGTCGGTTTTGTTGTAATTGCAGCAAATTCTACCGGTGAAATTTATGGTATTTCGTCGGTTGGTGAACTCTATAAATTCAATCTAAAAGACGGTTCTTATGTATTGATTGGTGATACTGGTTTCAAGCCGTTGTATACCCAAAGCGGATGTTTCGATTTTACTACCAAAGAATTATATTGGGCCGCTTGCAACGAAGATTCATCAGGAATTTATCAGGTAGATGTCAATACGGGAAAGGCCACTTTGATAGGGTCGTTCAATAATTTGGAAGAATTTGTAGGATTGTATTCATTGAGTCCGAATGCCGACTTGTCCGGCCCTGGAATGGTTGCAGATGTAACTATTGATTTTGATAAAAACAGCTTGTCTGGAAAAATTTCGTTTAAATTGCCTACTCAAACGGTTAGTGGTGGCGAGTTGACTGGTGAAGTTGAATATACAGTGAAAGTGGATAATGAAGTGGTTGCTTCAGATGCTGCTACGGTGGGCAATTTTGTGGAATTGCCGCTGACTTTGGCCGAAGGGAAGCATGTGCTTCTTATTTCTGTAAAAAACACGAATGGAAACGGTCCTGATAGCCGCACGCAATTCTATGTCGGAACAGATACTCCGGCTTCCGTAGAAACGGTAACGGCCGAAAAAGTGGATAATGGAGTGAAAATCTCGTGGAATGCCGTAAAATCTGGAGCAAATGGCGGATATGTTGATTTGGCTTCATTGACATACTCTGTTGTGCGGTTACCTGATAATAAAGTGGTGATTGAAAGTACAAAAGACCTGTCGGTGACAGATACCGAATTGCCGAACATTATGGGTAATTATTGTTATTCAGTAACCGTGACGGATGGAGTGCGGAAAAGCGTTCCGACGGTATCGGCTGAAATGTTGTTGGGTGCTTATATGGAGCCTCCTTATATCCATGATTTCAAGACCATGGAAAGTTTTGACTGGTGCACGATTATTAATGCCAACAATGATGATAAGGAATGGACGGCAACTGTTAACGGTGCGCAATTGAACTATAGCCGAACGAATGATGCGGATGATTGGATTATTTCTCCGCCTATAAGTCTGAAGGCCGGTTATCTTTATACCGTAGTTGTTAAGGGCCGTTCAAGCAGTTCTACCTATGAAGAGCGGTTGGAAGTGAAATATGGTTCTTCTCCTACAGTAGAAGGTATGACAGATGTTGTTTTGGAACCTGTTGAATTTACTACGGGAAAAGAAGAGTCGTTTGAAACAATGCTATCTCCGAATGCTGATGGCGTTTATTACATAGGTCTTCATGGTATCAGTGAGAAATATAAGGGAACGCTCTATATTTATTCTTTGGAGATTATTGACCCGGTTAATTCTTTGGCTCCGGCTGCCGGTACTGAATTGGTGGCTGTTGCTGCCGAGAAAGGGGCGCTTAGCGCTACGATTACTGCTGTTGCTCCTGACAAACGGGCAAATGGTGAAGCGTTGAGCAATATAACAAAGGCGGAAGTGTGGAATTTAACTTCTGATAAATTGGTGGCTACGATAGAAAATCCGTCGGTCGGTGAACGCGTGAGTGCAACGGATATGAATGCTGTCAACGGTTTTAATACGTATTCAGTGGTTTTCTATAATGAGGCAGGTAAAGGCTATAAGGCAGAATGCAAGACTTATGTAGGTATTGATATTCCGTCACCTGTTGAAAGCCCTGTTGTTACCCAAACAGACGGGAAGGCTGTTATTTCATGGGTAGCTCCGACCATTGGTGTGAATGGCGGTTATGTCGATACAGAAAATCTTACCTATAAAATATCGAAAATTCAACCACAAGGTGGCGTCGTAGCAACGGGTGTCAAAGGGCTGACTTTTACAGATGAAACAATGAAGGCTACTGACGGACAGGTATTGTTAAGCTATGCTGTCAGTGCGGAAAGTGTAGCCGGTGAAGGTGAACCGGCTAATACGAATTCCATTCTATTTGGTATGCCATATGCCGCTCCGTTTACTGAATCATGGCCGTTAGGAAAGGCTACTCAGAATCCTTGGATTGTTGCTAGTATTGATGGCGATTATGCAACATGGACGGGAACACAATCCAGTTATGCTACAAAACTGGGCGCTCAAGATGGTGATGACGGTTGGATTTCCTTCAGTGGACCGGGGGCTGCAAGACTGATTTCTCCAAAAATAAACTTGTCGTCACTCGACAAACCTTTGATGAAAATTTGGATATGTATACCGGATGGTCTGTCTGTTGTAGAACTTCAGGTTAGCACAGATTTGGGTATTACATGGCAGACTCTGCAAAAAATAGAAAGTAATGATAATTTTACATGGGTAAGTCATGTAGTTAATCTTGAAGAGTTTAAAAACGAAGAATTTGTGCAGTTGGGCATTTTGGGTTCGTCGACAGATTGGGGTGCTGAAAATGTTCAGGTTGACAATTTGCGTATTGTCAATGGTTTGGACAATGACTTGGTTTTGGATACATTCGTTGGTCCGGAGTCAGTTGTAGGAGCCCAACCAGCTAAATATTCTGTGACTGTTTATAATGACGGTATGGCTGTAGCGGAAGGCTATAACGTTTGTGTCTATGATGCGAATGAGAACAAGATTGCAGAGCAGCAAGGAACCGCAATAGAACCGAATGCTTATAAGACTTTTGATTTCGATCTTTCAGCTCCGGTGAATTTGGAAGAGTTTGCCATCAAGGCCAAAGTGGAATTTGCTTCAGACCAATTGGTAGAAAATAACGAGAAGACTCTAACTGTTGCCGTTACATTGCCGAAATACCCGGTGATTAATGATTTGGCTGGTGAGGAAAGTGAATCTGGTGTAAATCTGACATGGAGCAAGCCTGCACTTCAATGTATGCCTGATGCAAAGGTTGATGATATTGAGTCATACGAAGAATGGACAATCGGTGGCATTAGCGACGATGTACGAAAAGGTACGATTGGCGGTTATACTGTATACGATGCCGATGAACAGACAACCACTCGTATTAATGTATGGTGTGAAGATTATCCGAACGTTGAGCAAAAGATGGCATTCCAAGTGATGAGTACAAATTCGGAGGACTTGACTCAGCAATTGTCTTTCTATGGGCTTACTGCACATTCCGGTAAACAATTGTTTGCTTGTTGGAATGCTTACCAAGGCACGAACGACGACTATCTGATTTTGCCGGAAATCCGTAACGGTTCAAATGTGTTGACGTTCTGGGCTCGTTCTATTCCGTTTATGTTCGGAATGGGTGGTGAGGATGTCTTTGAAATCGTATATTCAACAACTGGTACTGAAATCGCGGATTTTGTAGCGTTGGAAGGCAGTCGAACCGTTGTTCCTGATGGATTTGAACAGGATCCTGAAAATGGCTACAACAAGTATGAATTTAATTTGCCTGACGATGCCAAGTATGTTGCAATTCATTGTATGTCTTCTGCTAAAGTTGGATTGCTGATTGATGACATTGAGTTTGTTGCTGCTGATGCTCCTGATGAAACTCTCGAATTATTGGGTTATAATCTGTATCGTAATGATGAGCTTTATCAGACATTGTTGACATCGGAAAGTTTCGTTGATGCAGATGTAGAAGGTGGAAAGCAATACAGATATAATGTGACGGCAGTATTCGATAAGGGTGAATCAGGATTCTCGAATACGGTGGATATCGCTATGTCAGGATTGGATGGACTGGATGCTGAAAATGTCATTGTCTATGCTAAAAATCAGTCGGTCATGGTGAAGAATGCAGAAAATAGCCGAGTTCAGATCTATAGAATAGACGGTGTCCGCATTTATGATAATATTATTGTTTCTGATACGGAAATCAGACTTGAAGCCGGTATCTATATTGTCAGTGTTGACAATCAAAGCTTCAAAGTTAACGTAAGATAGTATTAGACACATTTGTCTTGGTTTTAATAGTGGGACTGCATAGTCCCACTATTTTGAGAGTAATGAAAAAATAAGCGAGGCTAAATCCTAAAGACTTAGCCTCGCTTATTAATTTGTCGTTGCTTATTTCTATATGAGCGACATGCCTTTTTGGATGGCCTGTTCGTTCATTGGAATCAGGTGGTGGTGGCGTTCGGGCAGGGATTTCTTCAAGCCTGCGATGACGCTGTCCATTGTGACAACGGGACGGATTTTCAACATTGCGCCGAGCACAACCATGTTGTAGGCTTTTGAGTTGTTGAGCTCAATGGAGGCTTCCATGGCGTTGATGCTGTAGATTTCAATGTCGGTTCTTTCCGGATTGCGGTGAATTCCGTAGTTGTCGTAAATCAGAATGCCACCCGGTTTTACCTTACTTTCAAACTTGTCAAGGCTCTGTTGGTTGAGTGCGATGACGATGTCGTATTTGTTGAGGATAGGCGAACTGATCGGTTCGTCGCTGATGATGACAGTCACGTTGGCTGTACCTCCGCGCTGTTCCGGACCGTAGGCCGGCATCCAGGTCACTTCCTTATCCTCCATCAATCCGGCATAGGCGAGAATTTTGCCCATCGACAATACGCCCTGTCCGCCGAAACCTGCTATTACTATTTCTTCTTTCATAACTTACTCATTCTTTAAGTCGCCCATTGGGTATTTTTCAAACATGTGTTCTGCCATCCATTTGTTGGATTCAGCCGGAGTAAGTTTCCAGCCGGAGTTGCAAGTGCTGACAATTTCTACTACCGACGTGCCTTTCTTGTCGAGGGTGTTCTGGAATGCCTTTTTGATGGCAGCCTTGGCTTTGCGGACAGCTGCTGCGGTGTGGACGCTCTGGCGTGTCACATAGCAGGTACCGTCGAGTTCGGCAAGCAGGTTGGAAATTTTCAGCGGATATCCGTTCAGGTCGACACGGCGTCCGTAAGGAGTAGTGGCTGTTTTCATGCCGAGCAGGGTGGTCGGAGCCATTTGTCCGCCGGTCATACCGTAGATGGCGTTGTTGATGAAAATGATGGTGATGTTTTCACCGCGGTTGGCTGCATGGATGGTTTCGCAAGTACCGATGGCAGCCAAGTCGCCGTCGCCCTGGTAGGTGAACACCAGGTTGCCCGGGTTGAGGCGGCTGAGTGCAGTGGCGATGGCTGGAGCACGGCCGTGAGCGGCTTCTACCCAGTCAACGTCGATATAATTGTAGGCAAACACGGCACAGCCTACTGGTGCAACACCAACAGTCCTGTCCTGTAATCCCATTTCTTCAATAAGTTCTGCCACGATTTTATGTACTACTCCGTGGCTGCAGCCCGGACAGTAGTGCATGTGGGTGTCGTTGAGCAACGCCGGTTTCTTGTACACCCGGTTCTCAGGTTTGATAATATCGTTGATATCCATAGTGGAATGTTTTTTTACTGAATGAAATAATAGGCCCGGAAGCGTTATTTGTTGATGAATTTTTTCTTGAAGGCTTCCAGAATTTCGTCAGGCGACGGAACGATACCGCCGAGACGTCCGAAGTGTTCTACCTGAATGTTGTCGCCAATAGCCAGTTTCACGTCTTCAATCATTTGTCCGGCGTTCATTTCTACGACGAGCACTCCCTTTGATTTCTGTCCGAGGCGTTTCACTTCGTCCTTCGGGAACGGCCAGAGAGTAATCGGGCGAAGAATACCGATTTTGAGGCCTTCCTTGCGCGCCATTTCCACGGCTTTCTGGCTGATACGTGCTACGGAACCGAAAGCAACGATCAGATAGTCGCAGTCGTCGGTATATATTTCTTCGAAGCGCACTTCGTTTTCTTCAATCAGGCGATAGGTGCGCTGGAAGCGTTCGTTGTTGACTTCCATCTTGTCGGAATCCAATTCCAGTGAAGTCACTACGTTGCGGGTGCTGCGTCCGTGACGTCCTGTCACAGCCCATGGGCAGCGTTTGCGCACTTCTTCGTCAGTAAGGCGTTTGCGTTGTGGCGGAAGCACCACTTTTTCCATCATCTGTCCTACTACACCGTCGGCAAGAATAATGGCCGGAGTACGGTATTTGAAGGCCAAATCCCAACCAAGTCCCACGAAGTCGCACATTTCCTGAACGGATGACGGAGCCAACGTGATGAGGTGGTAGTCACCGTGACCGCCGCCTTTTGTGGCCTGGAAATAGTCGGCTTGTGAAGGTTGGATAGTTCCTAAGCCAGGGCCGCCACGCATGACGTTGATAATCAATGCCGGCAGTTCGCTCGCTGCCAAATAGGAAATGCCTTCCTGCATAAGGCTAATGCCGGGGCTTGACGATGATGTGAACACCACTTTTCCGGCAGCTGCACCGCCATATACCATATTGATGGATGCTACTTCACTTTCTGCCTGGAGAACTACCATTCCCGTAGTCTCCCAGGGCTGTTCTGCCATCAGGGTTTCGAGCACTTCCGATTGCGGAGTGATCGGGTAGCCGAAATATCCGTCAGCACCGTAACGAATGGCAGCGTGTGCCAGGGCTTCGTTACCTTTCATCAGTCGTATTTCTTCTTTCATACTGCTCAATGTCTTTAAATGTTAAACGTTAATCTACGCGCACTTTATAAACTTCAATGCACGCGTCGGGACAAACGAGTGCGCAACTTGCACAGCCAATGCAGGCTTCCGGGTTTTTCATAAAAGCGTAGTGGTAACCTCGATCGTTTACTTCGTTGGGTTGTAGAGACAGCGTGTCGGTAGGGCAGGCAACCACGCACAGGCTGCACCCTTTGCATCTTTCCTCGTTCACTACAACGGCACCTTGTATTTTTGCCATAGCTGATATCTGTTTGTTAATTAATTTGTCAATGCAAAAGTAGCGTAAAATTCCGAGCCCGGTAAGTGTCGGTCGGCTTTTTACAACTATTTAAAGTTTGGCACATTAGCGTAAAATCTGTGTAATGAAAACCTGCTCAGCACGCTAAAATCTGTGCATGATTTCGTTCAGATTCTGCGCAGAATATTCGCCATTGTGCAACTCTTCGAACGCATAATTCAAGAAATCGAGGAACGGCTGCAGGAGCTGCATGTCGGCAAGCAGCAAATCCATCCAGTTTTTTTGCTTAAAAAAGCTGTCGGGGTAGGATTTTTGCACCATAAATTCCTTTTTCCGCAGGACGTAGCCATAGGGGGAATCTTTGGGAAAACCTTTCGGCATTGTTTTCAGTTCGTCGCCTATCAGCGTCGGGAATGCCGCCTTGAATTCCGGTTGGTTCAGGATTTCTTCAAATTCTTCAATGTTCTCAAGTATATTGCGTCGGAGAAATTTCAATATCGGTGGCTCGGGAAACCAGACTCCGCCGTAGAGGGCGCATTCGCCTGGCTCGATATGGAGATAGCGTGCTGCCTGTTTGCATTTCTTCCCATTTTGAGCAATGACAATGCCGAAGTGGGTTTTATACGGCGATTTGTCGGCGGAAAACCGGATGTCGCGATAGATTCTGTAGGTACAGTCTTTTGCAGTAACTCCGATTAGTGTTTTGTCGGTAGCGGAAAGTCTGTCCAATAAGGTTTCAATTTCTGCATAACATTCGTTTCTGGTAGTTTCGTACGTCAATTTGTTTTCCGCAAACCAATCTCTGTTGTTGTTTGCTTTCAAATCAGAGATGAAATTTAGCATTTTGCTTAATCCACTCATCGTATTTCTAATTTATCACCTAGCGAATATAGCAAATTACCATAAAACATGCAAATTTCCGAATGTGTTTTTGAACAGATATTTTTTTCGGCGTTGTTTGGGGTTGTAGGGTAAATGCGTACATTTGCATATAAAATCGGTAACGGATGGAAACGGAAGAAAAGTGGACATATTATAAAAATACGGAATTCTTGCAAGGGACATTGGAAGGCGAGTATGCCGACTGTGTGTTTGAAAACTGTAATTTCTATCAGTTGCAGTTGGGAAAAGTGGCCTTGAGCCATTGCGTGTTCCGGAACTGCAATTTGTCGTTGTCCGTATTTTCCGGGAAGGCATGTCACGATGCAGTGTTCATCGGTTGTAAGATGACCGGCAGCGACTTTTCCAATTCCAATTCTTTTTCCCGTTATCGCTTTGAGGAATGCCAGTTGGATTATTCCGTCTTTCGGAATGTCAGGATGCAGAAAACCCTGTTTGTGAGATGCAGGCTGACGGAAGCCGATTTTGCGGAAGCGCAACTGAAAGGCAGCAGTTTCGTGTGTTGTGATTTGGAAAGAGCTTTTTTCTCCAATTCGGATTTGACGGAGGTGGATTTTTCGACGGCAATGAATTTTACCATCAATCCCCAGTCCAACAAAATGAGGAAGGCTAAATTTTCACGCTCTAACCTTGAAGGTTTGGTGGTCCATTTGGGGTTACAGCTGGTGCCTTAAAAATAGAATCAAAAAAAACAGATATGACAATGGATTTAAATACGACAACTCTGGTGTTCTTTTCTCCGACTCATACCACGGGGAAAGTTGTAAAGGCAATAGGTTCGGGCATTGGCTTCCCACGGCGCGAATATGTAGACCTTACTCTTGAAGTGGAAGGGCCGGAACGCATATTGACCGACAGACTGACCGTCATTGGTGTTCCTGTTTATGCCGGACGTGTGGCTCCGTTGGCAGTAGAAAGGCTGAAGCGCATCAAAGGCAACGGTTGTCCGGCGGTGTTGGTTGCGGTTTATGGTAATCGTGATTATGAAGATGCTTTGGTGGAATTGTACGATTTGGCGGTTGAGGCGGGATTCCGTCCGTTTGCCGCTGCGGCTTTTGTTGGCGAACACAGTTATAGCCGTAAAGGAATGCCGATTGCCGAAGGACGTCCGGATGAGGCGGATTTGAAACAGGCGAAAGAGTTCGGCCACAAGTGTCTGGAAAAAATGCAGCAGCCGGATTGCTTTGAGCCGTTCTTTATAAAAGGTAATCGCCCGTACCGTAGCGTAGCTCCGTCAACCCCGCAGGCACCTGTGTGCAATGAAAACTGTTTTGGCTGTGGCGAATGTCTGACCGTTTGCCCGACAGCAGCCATGAGCCGTGATGCAGAAGGAAAAATAGTGACTGATACAGAAAAATGTATCAAATGCTGCGCTTGTGTCAAGGCTTGTCCAAACGAAGCCCGCATATTCGATACTCCCTACACAGCGATGCTTCACACTAAATTCAGCACACCGCGTCAACCTGAAATGTTTTTATAAATAATATGGAAAAGATGAAAAAGACATATTTTACGCATGGCACATGCTGTAAGGCATTTGATATAGAAATAGAAGACGGCAGAATCCGGAATGTGGATTTTTACGGTGGATGTAACGGAAACCTGCAAGGCATCTGCTCTCTGATAAAAGGAATGAAAATAGACGATGTTGTAGCACGACTCAAAGGTATCCGCTGCGGCGGTAAACCCACATCCTGCCCCGACCAACTTTCGCAAGCCTTGCTTAAAATGAAGAAAGAGTTGGGATAAAAAGATGATGTTTGAATATTTTTTATAAATTTGCCCCGAATTTTGAATTTGACAATTTTTACTTGGTCTTAATAATTAAGGCTTTAATAAAACTACAGTGTTATGAATATGTTAAAAAAAATGGGGCTGAGTGTCATCGGTGGTGCGCTGTGTTGTTCTGCTTTGAACGCTCAAGAAAGTGTTGTAAACGAGAAACCGTTTTGGAAACAAAATATGTATGCTACGTTTGGAATGGGAAACCAATGGATGTGGCAAGGAAACATTAATAAAGGTATGGGATATGTTTTTAGATTGTCTTCCGGTACTTGGTTTAATGATTTTTCCGGTTTGAGAATAGTGGCTTCGACAGGTATTCGTAAAACTGATGGAGAATATTGTAATTCCTATTACATGGCTGGTTTGGATTATACGTTCAATGCATTGGCTCTTTGTAGGGACTATGATATGACAAATCGTTTTTCTTTGTTTCTTTCTGCAGGTGTTGGATGTTATAACTTTTTGCATACGAATAAATGGCACGTTCGTCCTGGAATAAATCTTGGTGCCAATTGGGGCTATAGTATTAGTGAACGTTGCGGTTTGTTTACTGAATTGATGTTTAGCGGTGTTGAAGCCTATTATTCCAATAATGGAGGCATTTCAGTAGAGTGTGACCTCTTATTCGGATTCCGCTATTATTTCAAATCTCATAATTATGAGAAAAAACCAGATTTGTCTAGAGTAAACGCGTTGGAATCGGAAGTCCAAACATTACGCGGAAGTGTTAAGGAACTGAATGACGAGATTAACCGTATGAGATTGGAAATGCAGAAAATGCAGGAAAAGGTTGATACGGAAAACAAGAATGTAATATATACACCGAAAAACGACATTAGCTCTATCGATATATTTTTTGATAAATTCAGCACATATCTTGGTGATGCTCAACTTCAGAAAATTGATGCAATTGGAGAATGGATGAAAAATAATGATTTTGATATCCATATTGTAGCGTTTAGCGACAATGTTGCAGATAAGGATGTCGATGAGCGCTTGCGCAAAGGACGTACTGAGGTTATTAAAGAATTATTGGTTGAAAAGTATAGCATTTTACCGGAGCGTATTTCCATTGTCAAGGCGGAAGAATTGGGATATGTGAATTTGACTGGTTGTAATGCGAAAATCATGTTTGTCGAAAAAAGTAAATAATACAATCTAAAATAAAAACGAAATGGGACTGAGAAATTTTCTATCAAGTAAAAACGGAAAACGTTTTTATAATGTGGCATATTGTTGGGGTGCCTGTTTGGTAATTTTGGGTGCCGTATTCAAAATTGCCCACATGCCCTATGATAATATATTGTTGATGGTAGGTTTGTTTACGGAAGTATTTATTTTCTTCATCTCGGGTTTTGATGAACCTCCCACAGAATACAAATGGGAACGAGTGTTTCCTGAGTTGAAAGAAGGTAAGTCTGTCGCAAATTCTCGAAAAATAAGCGTAGATGAAGAATTGTCCGCTCGTTATACAGCGCAAATGCAGCGATTAGAAGAAAATGTAGCCCAACTGAATGCTGCGTATGAAAAGCAGTTGAAACAAGTGCAAAATTGTACGGATGCGGTTAAGCCGGAAGCATTTACTACCTTGCAAGATGAAACAGCGGAATTGGCAGCTCAAATTAAGAAAATGAATGAGCAGTACGAGCGCTTGTTGTCGGCCATGAACGTGAAAAAATAAAGGTTGGGGGATTAAAAGATGGGAAAATATACATTGCCTCCCCGCCAGAAAATGATCAATCTGCTGTATGTGATTCTTATTGCAATGCTGGCAATCAATATTTCTGCGGATGTATTGGAGGGATATAAACTATTAAATAAGGAGTCCGCTGTCCGTTTTCAAAAAGCGGTAGCATATAATGATTCATTACGTACGCGTGTGATGACAATATTTTCCGACAGTACTCGTCTTGTGGCAAAACGGTTGGATAGTCTTTCTGTTGATTGCAGAGGAATGCTGGCTCAGCTTCGTGAAGAAATTGCAGCGCAGGCCGATAAGGAAAAATATGTGCCGGGAAAACTTTCTGCTGCCGATGATTTGAATGCCGTTCCGCGAGTTATGCTGTCGGCAACCGATGGTAAGGGTGATTTGTTAAGGGAAAAGTTATCGGCTTTCAAAGAGCAGGCTTTGGCTTGTATTTCAGATTCTACGCGACGGGATTATGCCGAATCTTTTTTGCCGTTGGAAAGTTTCACGCGTGGAATGTCATGGGAACGTGAATTGTTTTCATATCTCCCGGCTATTGGTGGATTTGTGGCGCTTGACCGGTTGGAACAGGATGTATTGGCATTGGAAGCAGAAGTCTATAATTCAATGATGCATGATAGAGAAATTGACGGTTATCGTTATGTTATCATTAATGAAGGGCAGCGTGTGGTAAATAGCGATGGTACAGTCGATCTTCCTGCTGTAACCATGTCGCCCGTTGGTGGTATGACTCTGTACAGAAATTTTCAAAACAAGTTATCGTTGTTCTGTGCCGGTATTCCTTTGAATGATTTGCGTGTGACTATATCTGATGGTTTTATTCGTAGAAACGGAGACTATTATGTTGCTGTGCCTGGCAAATCGAAGGAAGTGACTATTGCAGTATACAGTAATCGAAATGGTGGACAGCAACCGTTATATTCTATGAAATGTCACGTAAAGGCTTTGCCGAATCCCACTCCCTATATTGCTTACAAAAAGGGTAGTGCAGTTTTGAAGTACTACGGAAATGTGCCTATCCGGAAAGAAGATTTGCGGAATGCGGTCTCTTTAGGCGCCAATTTGAGTGAAGGTTTGGAAGTGGCCTATTCTGTTCAGAGTTTCGAAATGGTTGTCATCGGTGCAGGCAATAATGTTGAGTCATTGCGTTCGTCAAACGGGCAATTTACGGAGGCTCAAAAGCAAAGATTTCGTAGTCTTTCCCGTGGAGACAAATGCTACATAACGTCAATTATAGTAAAAGGTGCTACGGGTGTTGAACAGACAGCTCCGATTAATGTGGTTGTGATGTAACTGATTTTATTTTGATGGAATAAAAAACAGGTGGCTCAACAAGCCACCTGTTTTTTGTTGAATTAGACAGTTTGTGTTTATTATCCGATTTTGATGCCGGAGAAGCCCATGAATGCCATGGCGAGGAGGCCGGCGGAAATGAGGGCGATGGGCACGCCGCGCATGGCTTTCGGCACGTTGGTCAGTTCGAGCTGTTCGCGGATGCCGGCAAAGATGACCAGTGCGAGGGCGAAACCGATGGCCGTCGAGATGCTGTAGGTGATGGATTCCAGTAGCGAATACTGCCGTTGTACGACGGTGATGGCTACGCCCAACACGGCACAGTTGGTGGTGATGAGCGGTAGGAATACGCCTAAAGCCTGATAGAGCGACGGCATGACCTTTTTCATGATGATTTCCAGCATTTGTACAAGAAAGGCAATGACGAGGATAAACACGATGGTCTGCATGTACTGCAATTCAAGCGGTACGAGCAGGTATTCCTGAAGCAGCCATGTAGCCACGGTTGCAAGGGCAATGACAAATGTTACGGCTGCTCCCATTCCAGTTGCGGAAGATATTCGCTTCGACACGCCGATGAACGGACAGATGCCAAGGAATTGGGAGAATACGATATTGTTGACAAATATTGCCGTGATAATAATTGAAGTGTAGGTAAGCATGGCTGTTATTTGGATTTCAATTTATTGACTAATGCGATAAGGAGTCCGAGTACGATGAACGCTCCCGGCGCAAGCACGAAAAGAATAGAACCGAAACTTTCCGGATAGATTTCGAAACCGAACAGTTTGCCGGTGCCTAAAAATTCGCGTACGGCTCCAAGTAGGGTAAGGGCAACGGTAAAGCCGAGTCCTATACCGATACCGTCGAAAAGCGAGTCGGCTACACTATTTTTGGAAGCAAAGGCTTCGGCGCGTCCCAGCAGAATGCAGTTCACAACAATCAGCGGGATGAAGATGCCGAGCGTTGCATACAGTTCCGGCAGGTAGGCCTGCATCAGCATCTGAAGCAGCGTTACAAACGATGCGATGACGACAATGTAGGCCGGAATACGCACTTTGTCGGGAATGAAGTTTCGAATACCGGCAATCACCATGTTCGACATCATCAGCACTGCCATCGTGGCAATGCCCATGCTCATACCGTTCAGCGCACTGCTGGTTGTTCCCAGCGTAGGACACATTCCAAGCAACAGAACGAATGTCGGGTTTTCCTTAATCAGTCCGTTGATGACGATTGAAAGCTTTTTCATTGTTGACCTCCTTTCTCTTCAGCCTGAATATTTTGGTATGCTGTGAAAGCATCGTTAAGTGTCTTGAGGAAAGTGCGTGAAGAAATGGTTGCGGCCGTGATGGCATCAACTGTTCCGCCGTCCTTTGTCACGGTCAAGTCTTCCGATCCCGGATTACGTCCGATGACGCTCCGTTTGCCGGTCGGGTTGCGGAACCAGTCCTGCATTTTAGCACCCAGTCCCGGTGTCTCCATCTGTTTCATGACGGCATAGTTGCGCACCGTTCCGTCCTGTTCAAATCCATAAATGACGGTCACCTTGTCGGCATAGCCGTCAGCCGTCGATTCCACTGCCGCTCCCACCAGTTTGCCGTTCATTTTAGCCGGATAAATTGTCACCAGTACGCTGTCGGCCGTTCCTTCGTTTATCGTTACGCAGAACTTCTCTTCCAGCGGCTGGTTGTCGTGTTCGGGGAGAACGGCGGCGAGTGCTTTGCTTTGCGTGGCTAATTCAGCCTGCTTTATGGGTTCTTTGGTGATGCCGTTTACCCACGACAAAAGCAGAGCTGCAATCAGCGTAACGCTGCCGAGCGACAAGGTCATGTTTCGCAATGACGATTCCAGCTTTTTCATATCATTCTCCTTTCTCCGAATCTTCTCGGCTTGAAATATCGGTTGATGAGCGGCGTGAGGCTGTTCATGATGAGGATGGCGAATGAAATGCCTTCAGGGTAGGCACTCCATTTGCGGATAATCACAGTGAGGATGCCAATCATAATGCCGTAGACAATCATACCGCGATGGGACATCGGCGAAGTTACATAGTCGGTGGCCATGAATATGGCACCCAAAAGCAGACCTCCGGAAAGAACCGGCATCAATGGATTCTCGCCTAATAGCGTATAGAAAACGGCTACCGTAGCAATGATGGAAACCGGAATATGCCAGCTGATGACTTTCTTGTAAAGCAGGAAGGCAAAGCCGATAAGCAGGGCAATGGCCGAAACTTCACCCATACTGCCTCCCATGTTTCCCAAAAAGGCGTTGAGCGGTGTGAGGGTATGTTCTGCGCCTTCTTTTAGTGAAGTAAGTACCGTAGCGCCGGTTGTCACATCGAAATACTGCCAGCGGTTTTCGATAGGCAGCGGCCATGTGGTCATTTGTGCAGGGAAAGAAAGCAGCAGGAATATACGTCCGGCTATGGCCGGGTTGAAAATGTTGTTTCCGAGTCCGCCGAATGCCATTTTAGTAATGCCAATTGCTACAACTGAGCCGATGAGCACAATAAATACCGGCAAGTTGGACGGCAGGTTGAGTGCGAGCAGGATACCTGTAAGCAAGGCAGAACAGTTGCCGAGAGTGTTTTTCCCTTTCATCAGGAATCGCTGTATCAGGTATTCCGTGGCCATACAGCCGACAATGGCTGTAACCAGCACCACCAATGCACCCACGCCAAAGTTGTAGAGTGAGCAGGCTACGGCAGGAAGCAGGGCAATGATTACAGCCAGCATGCTTTTTCTTACGCTGCCCGAAGTGTGGATGTGGGGTGACGATGATATGATGAGTTCTCTGTCCATTATTTTTTGTTGTTATCGGATTTTCGTGATTTGATAATGGCTCCCGTCCGCATTTTTCCTATTCTGATGTAGTCGAGAATCGGTCGGTGGGAGATGCAGATGAAAGAGCAGGAACCGCATTCAATGCAGTCCATGACATGTTCTTGTTCCAGACGTTCGTAGTTTTTCAGTTCCGAAAGGCGTGCAAGGAGATAGGGTTCCAGTCCCATCGGACATACGGACACGCACGATGCGCAGCGGACACAGTTTTCGGGTTCTTCACGCTTCGACATGGTGTCGGGAAGAATCAGAATACCTGATACGCCTTTGGTTGTCGGTGCGTTCAGGTTGGATGCGGCTTTTCCCATCATAGGTCCGCCCAAAATTACTTTTGCCGTATTGTCGGGAATGCCGCCTGCGGCTTCGATAACGGCCGACAGGGGTGTGCCTATCGGAACCATGTAATTTCCCGGTTGGCTGACATTCGGACCGGTAACGGTAACAATGCGTTCCGTCAGCGGAATGTCGTTGACAACGGCATTCCATACTGCATAGGCAGTTGCAACGTTCTGTACCACTACTCCCACCGAGGCAGGCAGTCCGCCGGATGGTATCTGTCGGTTGAGCGTAGCGTCAATCAACTGTTTCTCGCCGCCTTGCGGATATTTCGTTTTAAGAGTAGCAATTTCAACATCCTCGTATCCGGAAGCCGCTTCAGTCAAAGCCTTGATGGCATCGCGTTTGTTCTCTTCGATGGCGATGACCGCTTTTTGTGCGTTGATGGCCCGTTGCAGCAGCCGGGTGCCTTCGATGACCTGTTCCGGATATGTCAGCATCAGTTCGTGGTCATTCGTCAGGAACGGTTCGCATTCCGCACCGTTGATGACCAGCGTATCGACTTCCGTACCTTTTGGCGGCAGCAGCTTGACACGGGTTGGAAATGTAGCGCCACCCAACCCGACGATACCGGCAGCATCGATGATTTTCACAATTTCGTCGGCCGTCAGTTGTGCTACCGTTTCTTGTGTGCGCGGATTTCGGGGCGCAATGTCGTCGCCCTCCCGGCGAATAATGACGGCAGTGGTTTCAAATCCGAAAGCAGTCTTTATTTTCTCGATTTTTTTTACGGTTCCGCTGACCGGGGAATGGACGTTGGCGGAAACGAAGCCTTGTTCCGTTCCGATGAGTTGATATTTTGCCACATGGTCGCCGACATTGACGCAGCAGGTTGCCGGAGCACCAATGTGTTGCGACAGGGCAACCATATACTCTTCCGATGCCGGAATGCTTTTAATGGGAAATCCGGCTGTAAGCTTGTATTCGGGGGGATGAATGCCTCCTTTATGAAATGTCTTTAGCATGATTGTTCCTTGGCAGTTTTAGGTTCTGGAAAATTGACAGCCGTGATGCAGTGAACGGGGCAAACCTCGACACATTTTCTGCACAGGCGGCACTTTTCATAATCGATATAGGCAAGATTGTCGGAAACGGTGATGGCGTCAAACGGACAAACCTTGGCGCATTTTCCGCAACCGATGCATGAAGCCTTACATTCTTTGATTGACAGGGCACCTCGGTCATGGTTGGAGCAGGCCACATAGACACACCGTCCTTTCGGGCCTTTTGCCCGCAGTTCAATCAGGTTACCCGGACAGGCTTCCACACAGGCACCGCATGCCGTACACAGATTCTCGTCGATTTCTGGAATCTTGGTGGTATCATTGAGTTTGATAGCACCGAATTTGCAGGCCGAAATACAGTCGCCACAACCAAGGCAGCCATATTGGCATTCTGTTTCTCCGGCATAAATCAGGCGTTCGATGGCACAGGAGCGTGGTCCGTCGTAGAGAGTGGTATGTTTGCGCACAAGGCAAGAACCGTTGCATCGCAGAACAGCGATTTTCTGGACTGCCGATTCGGCTTTCAGTCCGAGCAGGCTGCCAATGGCATTCATCGCCTTGTCGCCTCCCACGGGGCAAAACTTGCCTGACAGCGAGTTCTCTGTGACGCATTTGACGGCAAAGTCGCGACAACCGCTATGGCCGCAGGCTCCGCAATTTGCACCCGGCAGAAGTTCTTCCACCTGGTCGATGCGAGGGTCTTCATGAACGGCAAACTTTTTGGCAACCAAATACAAAAAAGCTGCACACAACAAACCAATCCCGCCCAAAACAATAACAGCTAATAAAATGGGACTCATATTTGTGTTGTTCAGTTGTATAAATTTGTAAAATTAGATTGTTGCAAATGTACATTAATGTGTCGAAAAAAACTATTTATACAAGGGATATTTTTCGAGGAATTTTATGGAAAACAGGTGAAGAACTATACTTTTGCTAATTTCGTTGTCCTATGGCTTTTATGAGAAAAAAGGCGGTTAAAATTTGGGAAACATCAGAATTGTAGATATATTTGTAAATACTAATTTGTAAATTTTATTGAATATGAAAAAGCAATTGTTTTTGCTGCTGGCTTTTGTCATGACAGGAGCTGTAGCTATGGCACAGAATGCCGGAGTATGGATGGTTGGAGGAACATTTGGAATATCAACTTCAAAAACCAGCTATACTCATGAAAATGTAACACAAGTGCGTGAAAAACAGACGGACTTCAATATCATTCCGTCGCTTCATTACTTTGTAACAGATGAAATTGCAGTTGGTGCCGGCATCGGCTATGAGTTTAGCAAGGCGTTGACTGATGTGGAGGACGATCTTTATGACCGTACCGGACTGATGGTGTTCCGTCCTTCTATGTACTACTATGTGAAACTGTCGGATAAGTTTTACTATAATCCGGAACTTTACATCGGTTTGAAATTTGGTAATGCTAAATCGGAAGTTGACAAGAATACCACCTATAAAATGGGATACAACCGTTTTGAAATTGGCGTGAACGTGTTGAACTTTGAGTTCCGTCCGACTGACCATGTCGGATTGGGCATTACTTGCGGAAACATTTCGTATGTCAACAATAAAATAAAGGATGTGCCGACAGGTGCTGTGAAATATGATATCAAGACGAGTGAATTCCGTTTCCGTCTGCAAGATTCATTTGCCTTCACTTTCAGATATTTGTTTTAATATTTAGATGCAATCGAAATATAAAGGCCGGCTTCTTAGGAGTCGGCCTTTTTGTTTTATCAAGCTATCTTTGAGACGGTGACGCTGTAGCGGGCCTGGGTGAAGAGCGACAGACGGTAGGCCACAAAGAAATAGAGTCCTACGGCAGCAAGTCCGGCAAGGCTGGCGATTCCGTCGTTGCCGGTTGTGACGGATACGGCTACAATGACAGCCAGCAGCAGAAAAAGCGGAACGGCGATACAGTAGAGAATCGCTTTCCATGTGAGGGCGGTTGATATGGAAATCCTTACGCGGTCGCCGGCGGTGAGAACAGGCATTTTCCGGTTGCGGGCTATCAGCTGGCGGTTGTCGTTGTCGCGGTTGCAGAGGAATGCGGCGGCACAGCCTTCGCATTTCTGTTCGTTCTCAATGGCTACCAGATAGCTCTTGTCGGTCACTTTTACCACAACGCCTGTATGTTCGATGGATTGCCCTGTCATGACCGTGGTCTATTCGTACAATAAAATCAAATCGTCGACAGTCAACTCGGCTCCCGTTGAGATGCCTTTTTCCAGATAGTTGGTCGTCTTGATGGCCTTCGTTTCTTCTTCCTGGTTTTCGGATGCGTAGCACGATGATGAAATAAGCAGCTTCATTTTCGTCGCATTCTTGTTACGGATGGAGTAGGTGATAGGCACAACAAATCGTGTGAACGACGTTGAGGGTTTCAGCAGTCCTTTTCCTTCACCGATGACATATTCCTGTTCGTATTCTTCCCGCAGCATTTGGATGATGACAAGCCCGTTTTCCGTCAAGTCCTGATTGTCCTGAATATAGGAGTACATGCCTTGAATGGCAGTCGGGCGGGATGTGAACGGATAGCCGATATTGTATTCTTCTCGTCCGTCCGGGAAGAAAGTATAGCTTCCGAGGAAGAGCTTTCCAGCAGAACGGTAGCCGAATTCCGGAGCATTACGGCTGTAGTATTCCCGGTCGGTGCGTGCGTCGCGCGGTGGTTCCACGCCGTGGAGGTCCCAGGCGGCATTACGCAATTTGACGGCGAATGCACCCTCGTAGCCTTTGCGTACAATTTCTGTGGTAGGCACTTTGAACCATGTGTTTTCCGGCTGTGAATAGCTCGAGCAGGTCTTGGTGTTGACACTTGTCCACTCTTTCGGCTCGTTCACTTTTATGGAAGCTGTGTTGTAGATAGGAATCCAACTTGCCAGATTCGAGTATTTTCCGCCGCAGTTGATGGTGGAAATGTCGATGGTGGTCTTGTTGTCTTCAAAACTTGGGTTTGGTAGCTGGAGAGCAGCTTCCGTTGTAATATCGAATGTTTGTTCTTTCGACGTGCTTGAGCCGACTCCTGCCACGATTTTTATGGTGTAGGAAGTGGATGGCATGAGCGTTGAAACGGTGATACGACCTTCGTCCGTGACACGTTCGACAACGGCCGGGTGAAATTCTCCGTCCTGTTCTTTTACATATACGGAAATGTAGGGTATTATCTTGCTGTTCTTTTCGCTCCAGATGAAGATGTCAGCTTTCGACGGCCAGATGTTTTCGCTGCCGCAATAGGCCGTATATTCGGGAATGATTCTTTGCTGGCTCACAATGTTCGATGTCTTTCGGCCGTTTTTATAGATGGCGCGGAGGTCGATGTGGTTGTCACCTTCAGGGACAGGTATGGTGAGCGTATAGGAATCCCCTTCCTGTTTTATTGCAGTTGGCACTGCTTCCAGCCATGTGCCGTCCTGGTTGACCTGATACTGTATTTTTACGAAGCGTTCGAGATACGTTCCGTTGTATGACAGTTTTACATCAGTTTTCGTGGCATCAAAGTCAATAGGAGCGGGGATGTCCATTTGAAGTTTTACGGGATTTGTCGTGATGGCCAGTAATGCCGGCTCGTTGGCAAGCATGCCGTAGATGTCGGTTGCCTGTACAATAAAGTAGTGGGTGGCAGCTTCATCGGATTTGGCCGACAGTTCCGGGATCATTTCCGTGAAATCGATAAACGCACTTGTGGAGTTCTCCTCGTTGCCCTCGATTACGAAGCCGTGTTCTCTAAGTATGGACAGGTCGTTGCCTACCAGCTCAATTTCATGGCTCAACTCGTTTTTGTAAAGCGTTTCGGAAAGAGCTGTAAGACGGATGCTTTTCAGTCCGTTCGGTACTGAAATTTCGCATCTGACAGCCTGTTGCGGACTTTCGCTTTCCAATATCGTGATAGGCTCATTGTTGGTGAAGCCGACGGTCTTGATATTCGGTGCAACGGCATTGAACAGATTGTCGTCAAGAGGTATTGTTATAGGTTTGAGCAGTGTGGCTTCGTCGTAGACAAATGTCAGAGCTTTTCCTTCGGATGTTTCGGCAATGTAGGTTCTGACGCAATAGTGTTCGCTCACCTGTGCGTTGCTGATTTCTATCGGGCAAATTGTAACGGTCTTCCTTTCCTGGTTGGTCAGTGTCACTTCTCCCTGAATGGTTCCCGGACGGATATAGGCCGCACGGTGTTCGTCGGGGTTGAATCCAATATAGATGCCCTTGGTGGATTTCATTCGCAGGCTGATGTTCTTGAACTCCTTGGTTGCAGCCTCAGAGAATGAAGCGGAAACAAGGGCGTTGTGAACTTTGCAGTCTAATGTGACGTCGGTCTGCATGTCGTCGTAGACAGTAGCGCTGTTTTCACCGTAGAACGACAGCATGTCGAAACCCTCTTCTTCCATTTTTCCCAATGATGCGGAGAAGAGATACGAACCTACGGGTACTTTCCGATGGGAGGCTTCGAATTCCTGCAACGTTTTCCATGTTTTGGAATAGCCAGTTTCGGAATTGGAGGCCGTGATTTCAAACTTTTCGATGTCGGGTAGCGGTATGCTCAGATTGTCGGCACCGGCAATACCCTTGACGGTAGTATCGGCATGGATAATGAAATTCAGGTCGCCGTAACCGGTTATCAGGATGTTGCGGTCGTTATGGCATCCGGTAGTTGTCAGAATCAGAGCTGCAAGGCTGAGTAATGTATATAAAAAGCGTGTCTGCATATAGGGTAGTATTGTGTTGCAAAATAAGTCATTTATTACTGGTATTGCAACTTTTAAGGAGGTAAAGATAGGCTCTTTTGTCGTCAATAGGTGCCTATTTCGCATTTGTTGTAGGGGTGTTCTTGATATAAGTAGATTATAGATTTGAAAATTAACAAAAGAATATTAAAAAATCCTTTTAAATTGGCGGGCTCTTGCCGAAAGTAGTAATTTAGCCCGCCGAATCAACTAAAACCATAAAACAAAATGATCAAGAAGAGTTTATTAGCCTCGATGCTGGCAATTACACTTGCCCTACCGTCGTTTGCTGCCAATCCGAAAAGAGAATTTCGTGGTGCGTGGGTGCATACAGTCCATCAGGGACAATATGCAAAAATGAATCCTGCTGAAACGCAGGCTTATTTGCGTGACCAGCTTGACAAACTGAAAGCTGCAGGCTGCAATGCAGTTGTGTTTCAGGTGCGTCCGAGTGCCGACGCTTTCTATGTTTCAGAGCTGGAACCGTGGAGCCGTTTCCTTACAGGTACAGCCGGTCAGGCTCCGTCGCCTTATTGGGACCCTTTGCAGTTTATGATTGAAGAATCGCATGCGCGCGGCATGGAACTCCATGCATGGCTGAATCCGTATCGCGTTACTACTTCCAAGAATGAAAAATTGCCTGCCAACCACATCTACTATAAGCATCCGGAACGCTTTGTCACTTATGCTGACGGAAAAATGTATTTTGACCCGGGGTTGCCTGAAAACCGCAAGTTCATTGAAGATGTTGTGAAGGATATCGTGACCCGTTACGATGTCGATGCCATTCACATGGACGACTATTTTTACCCTTATCCGGTGACGGGAAAGGATTTTCCTGACGACAAATCGTATAAAAAATATGGAAAAGGAATGGACCGCGGCGACTGGCGTCGTCAGAACGTCGATTTGCTGATTGAAGGACTTCATGAGGTGATTGCTTCAACGAAACCATGGGTGCGTTTGGGTATCAGTCCGTTCGGTATCTGGCGTAACAAGACGAGCGACCCTCGCGGTAGTGATACTAACGGTTTGCAGAACTACGATGCGCTTTACGCCGATGTGCTTCTTTGGACAGAACAAGGCTGGGTAGACTATATGTTGCCGCAGCTTTACTGGGAACTTGAAAAGAAAGTGGCTTCTTCCGAAAAACTGGCTTATTGGTGGAACGACAATGCCAACGGCCGACATATGTATATCGGTCAGGCAATCGAGAAAACAATGGATATGCCGGATTTGGCTCCGTCAAAGAATCCTACACAGCTTGACCATAAAATCCGTTTGACCCGCGAATTGCCTAACATTCAAGGTAACTGCTGGTGGCCGGGTTATTCGTTGACAAAGAACTACAAAGGCATTGCCGATTCTTTGGCTACTCGTCAGCAGTCGACTATCGCACTTGTGCCAAACTATCCGTGGATCGACAATGTTGCACCGGAAAAGGTACGTAACCTCAAAGCCGACGGTCGCACTTTGAGCTGGTCGGCTCCTAAGGCTGACAGCCCGATGCAGGAAGCGCGCTCATACGTGGTTTATCGTTTTGCCAAAGGTGAAAAATGCGATTTGGAAAATGCCGCAGCCATTCAGTGCGTAACCTATAAGCCGGAATACGTAGTGCCGGCTGACGTGAAAGGTGAATATACCTATGTGGTGACAGCTCTCGACTGCGCCAACAATGAAAGTAAGGAAGGCGTTTCGTTGAAACTGAAACTATAGTAATAATAGTCTGAAAAAATATTAGGGAGGAAGGCTCTGCATGCCGAAAGCCGTTGAAGGCCGGGCGTGCAGAGTCTTGTTTTTGGGGGTGAAACACGGTTGTCGGTAGTCGGACACACCGGGGTGTGTCCCTACGTTTGGTAAAAATATCGTTTGGCAATGCCTTTGCTTCCGGCTTTTATTATCTGTCTTATAGAGGATAGTCTTTGAGTGCGTTCCCCAAATTTTGTCTTTATGTTCTTCTGTCGAAAATTAACTTTAGTGTATCTTGCTTGTGATAAGACAAGATGTAGTTCTGCACAGTCAAATTTGAAAACTTTGTTTTCATTTGCCTCTGCGCTCACTTTTCCTATCTTTGGATAATATAAGATGCGGTTTGGGAGAAAAAAATAATTGAAACAAGTTTCATTATTTTTTTCTCCGCTCACCTTTCACTATCTTTGCCCCGATGAAACGTTTGACATTATATATCATTTGTGTCGTGCTGGCTTCGCTCGTGGGTGCGTATGCCCAGAAAAAGCAACAGTTGGCTCCGTCGTATGCCTGGGTGGCAACACAGCCGCTCGGACTTCATGAGCCTTCTACCATCGACACGCTGCTCTATAACTACTGTCAGCAGTCTATTCCGGCGCTGACATCCGATGCCTATGCCACTACTGGAAATTTGGGAGCGTCGGGCATCAACAATATCTATTTCCAACGTCCCGAACGCACGGAATTCATGTTTACGGATGTGTTGGAGCCGTGGCTGTATACTCCGGAAAAGCAGGTGTACTATAATACCCGAATTCCGATGACATTGCTTTCCTACAATTTCGGCGGCGGTAACGATTCCAATCAGGACCGTCTGAAAGGCGTGTTTTCGGGTAATGCCGGGAAAAAACTCCAGTTTGGTGCGCTGCTCGACTATCTGTATTCAAAGGGCGGATACGACCGTCAGGCGTTGAAAAACTTTACATGGGGGGCTTCGGCATCCTATATCAGCGACCGCTATGAACTTCAGACCATGTTCAACAGCTTCAACTCGGTCAACATGGAAAATGGCGGTATTACCGACGACCTGTACATTCTCGACCCGGCAGAGGTGCAGGGTGGTGTATCGGAGATTGATGCCAAATCCATTCCTGTAAATCTGAACAGCGCATTCTCTCGTGTGCGCGGAACGGAATTTTATATGAACCACCGTTACAAAGTGGGATTCTATGATGAAAAAATAACGGAAACCGACACGATTACCACTTATGTGCCGGTGATGAGTTTTATATGGACTTTCGATTATAAGGACAACAGGCATAAGTTTGTGGAAGAAGACGGCAGTTCAACGGAAAGCGGTTTCTTCGAAAATACCTATCTGTCGCTCGACCGTACGGAGGACGAAACGAAATACTGGCGCGTGCGGAACACTGCGGGTATTTCCCTGCTCGAAGGTTTCAACAAATACGCCAAGTTCGGGCTGTCGGGATATGCCACTCACGAAGTGCGCCGCTATACGCAAACTACCGACACTATGCTTACTTCGGCCTACAAACCGGAAGGGCTGACACCGTTTCCTGACATTTCGCTTGCGCCGGTTACGACACAAAACCTTGTGTGGGTGGGCGGACAACTTACGAAGCAACGCGGCTCGCTGCTGACTTATTCGGCCACGGCACAGTTTGGCCTTATCGGACCTGTAGCCGGTGATTTGGACATTTCTGGAAAAGTGTCGACGCGTTTCAAACTCTTTGGTGACTCCGTGACGATTACCGGAGAGGGATTTTTCAAGAACATAGAAGCTCCGTTCCTTTACAACAACTATATTTCCAACCACTTTGCCTGGAAAAACGATTTTGGTAAGGAACGCCGTCTGCGGTTGGGCGGTACGCTCGATGTGCCCCATACAGGTACAACTTTGACGGCGGGAGTGGAGAACATTCAGAACTATCTGTATTTCAATGATAAGGCTATGCCGACACAGGAAGGCGGAAACATTCAGGTGGTGAGTGCTGCTATCGACCAGAAACTGCAGTTCGGCATATTCAATTGGAACAACCGCGTGACCTATCAGACTTCGACAAACGAACGCGTGCTGTCGTTGCCAAAATTGGCGGTGTATTCCAATATGTTCCTGTTGTTCCGCATTGCGAAAGTGCTGCATGTGCAGTTGGGCGTGGACTGCAACTATTATACGAAATACTATGCGCCGGCCTATCAGCCTGCAACAATGATGTTCCACACGCAGCAGGAAAAGAAATTGGGCAACTATCCGATGATGAATGTCTATGCCAACATGAAGCTCTATAAAGCGCGCTTCTATGTGCTCTATTCGCATGCCAACCGCGGATTGTTTGGCGGCAACAGTTATTTTGGCGCGCTTCATTATCCAATCAATCCGAGCCGTTTCCAGTTAGGTGTGTCGGTGGATTTTGCCAACTAAGTTCGTTTTTCCTCAAATCAGCCTGTTATGAAGAATCCGATGCTTTTAAAACCGAAAATGACGGTGTATGTGGGGCTGCTTGTGGTGGCAGTGGGCATGATGGTATGGCTGAACCGCTGTTCGCAGGCAGCTTCCGACGGCTTTGTGAAAAGTCAGGGCGATACGCTCGATGTGGCGATTGAATATTCGCCGCTTTCGCTCTATACCTACGATGACACGCTCGGCGGTTTTAATCACGATTTGCTTCAGCTCATCTCCCGTTATAAGGGTATAGATATCAAGTTGCACCCTGTTGTGTCGCTTGACGAGAGCCTGCGTATGCTTGACGAGGGCAACTATGACATTGTGGCGGCTCAGGTGCCTGCTACGACCGACTTTAAGGCGCGTTATCTGTCGTCCGACCCGATTTATCTCGACCGTCAGGTACTGGTGCAGAAAAAGGACTCTTTGGGCAACAAGACGGTACGTTCGCAGCTCGACATTGCCGGAAAGACATTGTGGGTGGTGAAAGGTTCGCCGGTGGCAACGCGTATCGACAATCTGGAGCGGGAAATCGGTGATTCGATTATCGTGAAAGAAGAGGCAACATACGGACAGGAGCAGTTGCTGATAATGGTGGCGACGGGCGAAATCGAATATGCCGTAGTGAGCGACAAGATTGCCTGCTCGATGATTCCCAACTATCCGCAGCTCGATATTTCGACGGCTGTCAGCTTCAACCAGTTTCAGTCGTGGGTACTGCGCAAGGACAATCAGGAGCTATGCGATAGCTTGAACAGTTGGCTTGAACAGCTCCAGGAAACCGAGGCATACAAGCAGCTCTACAGCCGGTATTTTTAGTTTCCAATAGGGGCAAGGTTTGTGCGTGTTTGTGTTAAAAATTAATATCGGAGCTTTAAATATCGATATAATGCGTAACTTTGCCGCGATTTTTCTTGAAATGTATTAACTTGAAAATAATAATTGTATGAAGAAAATTTACTCAATTCTTTTTATGTTGGTAGCCTTGGTGGCTACGGTGAATGCTCAGGAAACTCCTAAGGGCGATGCTTATAAGGGCGTATTGACTATTCAGCTTGGAGAAGGTGAAACAGCAGGAGAACCGTTGGAATTGCCGGATCAGACAGTGTATATCGACATGAACGAAGACGGTACTTCTTGTACTTTTGGATTGTATAATTTCGCAATGGGACCGGAGGCAGTTTTGGGTGACATTGTTGTAGAAAATGTAGTTGTTACAACTGAAGATAATGTGAAATCATATGCAGGTTCTAAAAAAGATATTCTTTTGCATTTGTATGAACAGCCAATCTATGCTGATGCCTCTGTGACAGGAACAGAAACTCAAGACGGTACTTTGGATATGCATATTCCGGTAATATGGAAGGAAGGAGCAGGTGAATCTCCAGCTATTATGCCAATTCATGTATGGTTCAAGGGTGCTAAAGAGCAAGCTGGTATTGCAAATGTTGCTGTTCAGTCTTCTGTATATGGCGCAAATGGAGTGGTTGTAGTAAACGGTTTTGAAGGTGTAGTTGAAGTTTTCGATTTCACTGGCCGTTTGGTTAAGTCTGCTCAAGTAGCTGGAAATGCTGAGGTTGCATTGGCTAAGGGGCTTTACATTGTTCGTACAGGTGCTAAGGCAGTAAAAGTTGTAGTGAAATAACATTGTTAGAACAGTATATGAATAATAGCAGATTGTCGATAAGCAGTCTGCCATTATTTTTTATTCTTTCCTTTTAGCCCAAATTGTGGCTTATTTGTTGGAAAACAGAATACATCTCTTATATTTTGTTAGGAAAAAGTTCAAGATATTTTGTTTTTCACTATATTTGCATGGTTTTTTAGACTTAGTTTAATAAACTATTTATAAAGCAAACTATTAATATTAAAAACATTATGAAGAAAATTTTAAGCGCAACATGCGCAATGATGTTGGCATCTGCCGGAATGATGGCTAATGCCCAACAACTCCCGAATGTCGGGTTTGATGCTTGGAAAACAGCTTGCGGAGAAACATTTGGAATGGACGGTAATACTGGATATCGTCAGCGTCCAGGTGTTGAGCCCCAAGATTGGAACGGTTCCAGTGTGAATCAAACTGTAGTAGGTATGAATAAGCAACAGGTGCTAGTTTCTAATGTGGATGGCGCTGTGCAGTTGCAAAATATATTCGTAGGTGTAAGCTTTGGCAGTATGAAAATAGGTTCTGTTGCTCCCGGATATTTGACATTGGGAACACCTTGGGTATATGCTGAAATGACCATTAGCAATTGTGATGGCGGCACTTTTGGAGGTGTAAAATTCACATCAAAACCTGATGCGATTAAAGGACAGTTCAAAAGAACAGATACAAATGATGAGAATTCTTATATAATTGCGTATCTCTGGAACGGTTCGTTTAAATCTAAAATCGGAAAAAAAGGTTCGCCTTCTGAGACATTTGAGAATGTAGAAAGAGCAATATTGGGAAAGGTTACTCCGGATGAGACTGCAGGCAAATTGGTAGCAAGTTGTGAGTATCTGTTGAAACCAACTAATAGTGATTGGCAGACTATTGAAGTTCCTTTTATTTATGACGAAGAAGCTGGAGATCCAACTATGATGAATGTTATTATCTCAGCTGGTGATTATTGGGAACGTGGGAACTTGAAAGAAAATACGACCCTTTTGGTTGATGATGTACATTTCGTATATTATTCTCGTTTGAAATCATTAAAATTGAATGGTGTTGAGGTTGAAGGTTTTTCTCCAGACGTATATGAATACACTGTTGAGGGTGATTTTATTACAAATGGTGTAAATTTGGAAGAGTATGAATTGATGAGTCCGTTTACTTCTGCAAATACCGATATCTATACAGATGAGAATGGAATTCCTGAATATGCTGAGATTCTTGTTGGTCGTTATGATGAAGATGGTGAACTGTTAGGTGGGGAGTATAAGGATGTAGACGGTCAAACATCGCATACTTATAGAATTAATTTCAAGCAAGTTTATCATAATTCCCGATTGGCTTCTTTGAAGGTAAATGATGTTGATGTGAATGGTTTCAGTAGTGATGTTTATTCATACTATGTTGCTGGTGAAGTTCCTGCAATTGAGGCAGTAGAAGCAGTTGCCGTTGACCCGGAAGCTAATGTTGAAATGACCCGTGACGAGGAAGCTGCAACTATCACTATTGTAGTTACTAATCCAAAAGGTGTAGATGAAGATGGGGAATCTTCTCATACTTATGTATTGAATTTCCAGAAATTCTATACTCCTGCAGGTCTGAAATATAATGGTACGTTAACTATCCAGCTTGGAGATGGGGACCCGTTCTCAATGGAAGATCAAAGTGTGTATATTGATGTGAAAGAAGATGGTACTTGCACATTCGGGTTGTATCAATTTGCGATGGGACCGGGTATGGTTTTGGGAGATATCGTTGTAGAAAATGTAGCAATTGTTTCTGATGAAACTGGAACAACTTATAACGGAGAAAAGAAAGACATTGTTCTTTTCTTAAATGGTTCTGCAATTTTTGCAGATGCTACTGTTTCCGGAACGGAAGATGCAGATGGTAATTTGACTATGACAATTCCTGTAATTTGGAAAACAGGTATTGGTGAAGCTTTGCCAGTTATGACAATTAATGTAACTTTCAATGGCAAAAAAGATACAGGTGCTGGCGTTGAAAGCGTAGCCGGTGACGGCGTGAAGGTTTATGCTGCTGCGGGATGTGTGGTAGTTGAGGGCGCTGAAGGCGTTGCTCAGGTTTACACTGCCGACGGTAAGCAGGTTGCAGCTGAAGCAGTGAACGGTAAGGGTGAAATCGCTTTGGCTAACGGTCTTTACATTGTTCGCGTAGGCAACAAAGTTCAGAAAGTAGTGGTGAAATAATCCGGTCTCCACTGAAACATATATACAGGGCAAGCTGTCGCGCAAGCGGCGGCTTGCTTTCTTTTTAGGTTAGGGGTTATTGATTAGAGGTTATGGTTTTGATGTTTATGGTTTGCGGTTTACAGTTTACGGTTTACAGTTTACGGAAATACCCTAACCCCTTGACTGTGTTCATACCCCTTCGGCCTGCGGCCACTTTCCTTACCTTATGGGCAGAAAAGCTAACGCAGCGATTATCATATATTTATATTTTAGACAGAAGAACATAAGGATATAATTTGGGGGAAAGCATCAACCGGCTTAATCGGATGACATACGATTGAAAAACAGTGCTTATGTTCTTGTGTTCTTTTGTCAAAAAATAAATTTGGTTAGCGTTTAGAGTGGTCTGTAAACTATAATAACTCAAAGAATGAAAAAACGGATACAACCGCGTGGCTGTATCCGTTTTTGATATATCAATCTGGTTTTTATTGATGCTGGTAGAGATAACGTTTGATGGAGCGTTTCGGTGTCTTTTCGAATTCTTCGCTGTACAGTTTCAGTCCTGCAATCTGTGAGTATGCCGGGAGTTCCTTGTTGAGGGCGGCAATGTTGTCGTTCATGATTTTAGGAATTTCACTGTCGGAAATATGTTGCGCCTGGGCATTCTCGAGGTCCGGATAAATCAAGGCTATCAGCTTGCCTCCTTGTTCTACCACGAGCGATTCGCAGACGTAAGGCATATTGTTGAGTTTCTGCTCGATTTCTTCCGGATAGATGTTCTGTCCTGACGGGCCGAGAATCATGTTCTTGTTACGTCCACGGATATAGATAAATCCGTCTTCGTCCACGTTGCAAAGGTCGCCGGTGTAGAGCCAGCCGTCGCGCAAGGCTTCTTGTGTGGCTTCTTCATTCTTATAGTAACCGAGCATTACGTTCTCACCTGTAACAATCAACTCTCCGGCAATATTTTTCGGGTCGGGTGAGTTGACCTTCATCTGCATGCGGTCGACAATCTGTCCGCAGGAACCTGTACGGTTCACTTCATGGCCGGCGTATGAGATAAGTGGGGCACACTCCGTCATTCCGTAGCCAACTGTGTAGGGGAATTCAATTTTGCGGAGGAAGCGTTCCACATCTTTGTTCAATGCGGCTCCACCGATAATCATTTCATAAAGCTGTCCGCCGAATGTCTCGGTAAGCTTTGCCTTGATTTTTCCCAACAGATGGTCGTTGACAAACGGCATCGTCATCAGCAGTCGCATGTGAGGCTTTTCGAGCAGCGGGAATATCTTTGTCTTGATGATTTTCTCAATGATAAGCGGCACGGCGATGATGAGTCGCGGCTTGACGGTGGCAAAGGCATCGATGATAACCTTCGGCGACGGAACGCGGGTAAGGAAATAGACATGACAGCCTTTAGTGAGCGGATGTATCATTTCCACAACAAGGCCGTACATATGCGCCAGCGGAAGCATACAGATGATGCCATCGCCCGGGCCCAAAAATGAAAGCCTGCTTAAAGCAAACTCAATATTTGACGAGATGGCACGGTAGGGAATCATTACCCCTTTTGAAAAACCTGTAGAACCGGATGTGTAGTTTATTATAGCCAGTGATTCCGGGTCAGGCTCGCAGTACACGACATCTTCACGAGTGAAGCGTTCCGGGTATTTCATGCCGAATATGGCATTGAGGTTCTGGCGTGCATGTGTGATGCTTTCTTTTCTCGACAGCAACAGGCTGAAGTCGAAAATGTTGAAGAAAGCGTCGACCTCCGGCATGGTTTCAGCATTGAGGTTTTCCCATATTGTAGTGTCGATAAACAACAGACGTGCATCAGAATGATTTACGATGTGATGAATGTTGTCGGGTTTGAATTCATGAAGGATGGGAACTGGAACAGCTCCGTAGGTGAGCGAAGCGAGAAACGCTACCGACCATTGGGTGCTGTTTTTACCGCAGAGGGCGATTTTGTCCCCTTTTTGAATGCCTGCATTTTCGAACAGAAGATGCAGTTTTGCAATTTTTCGTGCAATATCCCGATATTGCAGAGAGATTCCATTAAAATCCGTCAGAGCAAGTTCCTCCCAGTTCTTGCGGATGGAATTTTCAAGAATTTTATTAATGTGCATACTTGTCCAAGTTTAGAGTATACTGCAAATTTAACGAAATTTCTGCACAAATCGTAGAAATGTGTGGTAAAATGTTAGAAATTCGCAATGGTAGGGCATAATGTTTTGAGGATTGGCAGATATTTTGTTTCTTTGTGTGCCGACAGTGCGCCAAAGGCGGGAAATACTGTTGGAAGCGATTTGTTAATTAAACTATTTAAGGATATGAAAAAACTACTTTTTGCATTTGGTGCAGCGGCAATGCTTGTTGCTTGCGGTGGCGAAACGAGCAGTTATACTCTTACAGGTACGCTGCAGGATACTACCTTGAACGGCAAGACTGTTTATTTGAAGAATTATGACAATGGAAACACTCTCGATAGTGCTGTTGTGACAAACGGTGTTGTTGAATTCAAGGGTGTTGCCGACACAATAGTCCCGGCTGTGTTGTCGATGGCCGACGGTCCGCGTTTGGCAAAATTCGTTCTTGAGCCGGGTACACTGACGCTTGATGCTGAAAAAGGTGTGGTGAAGGGTTCTGCAACCAATGACAAGTATACGGCATATGTGCTTGCCTACGACAGCATCGTGGCCGACTACCGTGCCAAGGCAGAGAAGTTGACAGCTTCCGATGCGGACGAAAAAGAGGCGGAAGCTCAAATAGAAGAGCTGATGTCGGCAACTGAATCGTCAATCAAGGATTTGGTGGTAGCAACGATGAATGCCAACAAGGATAATGGTGCGGGCTATTATGCTCTTCTTGAATATGCTTATGGATTGAGCAAGACTGAACTTGACAAGGCTCTTGAAGGTACTGCTGACTGGATTAAGAACTCCGAACGTGTCGGCAATTTCAAGAAGGCGGCTGAAAGCATTGAAAACACGGCTCCGGGCAAGATGTTTACCGACTTTACCGTTACGGATGAAACTGGGAAATCAACCAAATTGTCGGACTATGTAGGCAAAGGCGAATATGTTTTGGCCGACTTCTGGGCAAGCTGGTGCGGTCCGTGTATCCGTGAAATGGCAGGTTTGAAGGAAATCTATAAAAAGTACAACGGCAAGGGACTTAAGGTTATCGGTATTGCCGTTTGGGACGAACCGCAAAATACACGTGATGCCATCAAGCGTTTGGAATTGCCTTGGGACATTATGGTAAACGGCCAGAAGGAACCGACAGAAATTTACGGTATCATGGGCATTCCTCACATCATCATGTTTGCACCAGACGGAACTATCGTATTCCGCGGCTTGCAGGGCGAAGAACTCCACAAGGAAGTGGATATGGTGATGGCTAAGAAATAATTTAGTTCAATTTAATACAGAAAGCGGAAAATGCAGTTCCCCGTCGGATTGCTTTTCCGCTTTTTTCTAAAAACACAATCTGCATGACAGAAACAGAAAAACCGTTGGTGACGGTGGTGATACTCACCTATAATCAGGAGCGTTTCGTGGGGCAGGCCATAGAGAGTGCCGTCGGGCAAGTGTGTGATTTTCCGTTTGTGGTACTTGTTGTGGACGACTGTTCGACAGACGGAACGGCCGATGTGTGCCGTCGCTATGCCGAACGTTACCCGCAAACGGTGAGATTTGTGCGCAATGAAAAGAACAAAGGTTTGCTCGACAACTATTATGACACGCTTTTAAGCGTAGAGACACCTTATATTGCCGATTGTGCCGGAGATGACTATTGGTGTGATACGCGCAAGCTCCAACGGCAGGTTGATATTTTGGAACGCCATCCGGAGGTCGTGCTCGTACATTCTGATTTCTGCCGTTATAACGAGTGGACACGGCAATGGGAAAAGCGAGGATGTCCTGTCGAGAAGCCACAACGGGCAACTTTCGACGGCAACGTGTACGAATTGCTTAATCAGGTTGGTGGTGAGCCTTTTGTTTTTGTCGGGGCTGCTTGTTTTCGCAATGACGCATTTCGTAGAGCCTATAGGCAGAATGAACGCTTTTTTCGCGACAAGGAGTATGCCTGTGAGGATTTCCAATTGGTTTTTTTGTTGTTGCGTGAAGGTGAATTCCGTTATGAGCGGCTTGAAACGGCTGTTTACCGTACCGGTGAATCAGTAAGTCACAGTGAGGATGATGGAAAAACTTTGAACTTCCTCTATCGTGTGTATATGTTGAGAACCGACCTTATACAGACGTTCGGTATGGATGCCAACCGTTGCAGTAATTTTATGGAAAAATATCTGCGCAGCATCCTGTCTCACTGCATTTGTCAGAAAAAAACGGATATTGCTGCCGATGTCGTCAGCCGTATGCGACGATTGCACTATCGAGGTTCATGGCGGTTGCGTCTGTATGCTGCAATAAGCAAAAATTCCTTGCTGTCAGCTCTGTTCTGTCTGTTAAAGGGAAAAAATAAGCGGAAGAATCCAAAGTAGGGTTCTTCCGCATCCGTATTCACAAGTAGGCATTAGATTCTCGGTCGCTATAAATCAAGTTTAGGGTTTTGTCAGTTGATATTTGTTTTTTGTTTTGGTTTCTGTATTGTCGTGGGGAAATGCCCATTTGTTGCTTGAAAAATTTTCCGAAAAACGAAATGTTGGGAAAATCGTATTCGTTGGCAATTTCCTTGATGGATTTTTCGGAATACAAAAGGTCCTGCTTTATATTCTTTACCGTAACTTCACGAATGATATCCAATGCCGTCCGTCCCGTTGTCTTTTTCATGAGTGATGACAGATATTTCGGTGAAATGAACAGCTGTTCTGCGTAATAGGTTACGGAACGGTTGCGCCCTCCATCATTAATAAGAAGAGACATGAATTTTTTCAGCGTGATTTCACTTTGTTTCAGGCCTTGGAATTGGCTTTGTGTGTCTTGCTTTATCCTGTCTCTTGTCAGGGAAAAGAATTCATAGATAACCGACTGTAAAAAAGCGTGAAGTATGGTTTCTTCATATTCGACTCTTTGTGAGTTGTCACGGCTTAAAAGCATTGTCAGCAGTTGGCAGTAGCTGTCGATGATTCTTTTTTCATTGGGACTCAATGAAATGACAGGATGGCTTTTAATGGCGAGGGCAATATCGAGGATTCCAAGATTCGCTATCAGCAACTCCTTGGTCAGAGATTCGGAAAGTCCGAGTATTTTTCCCGAAAAGTCTTCGGACATGTGGCAATTGTCGAAAACGCAATTGGGAAGACAATGGAACATATCTCCACTTTTTAAATTGAAAAATTGTTCGTTTGCTGTGAATTGGCACATGCCTGTTTCGCAGATAAGAAGGCAGAACATCTTTTTTACTTTTATGACGTTGGGAAATATCTGTTGGGAATTATACTTCAGATTGTCAATATAAACGACGTCTTCCTTTATTTGCAGATTGTTTCCCGGTTCAAAAAGTGGTAAGTTGTCAATGTTATCAAAATCAATTTCTATCAAATGTGTTGTATTATTCTTATCCATTGAATTTGTTTTTTGCAAAATTGGAAATTTAATTTCAATGCTGACAGAGCGAAATGGTGAAATAAGTGTTCTGTTTTTCCATAGAAAAGACTGAAATGGATAAAAATGCGTATTGAAATATTGTTGAGTGTTGAAATCTAAACGAGAAACGCTAACGACCTTATCACAAGTTGTTAGCGTTTTTTCTTCGTACACCCATGGGGAGTCGAACCCCAATCGTCGGAACCGGAATCCGATATTCTATCCATTGAACTATGGGTGCTTTTTTCAAAATGCGTTGGCAAAAGTAATAAAGATTTGTTAGTTTTGCAAAATAACATGATAGAATAATTTTATGGATGTAAAGATTGAACCGAGCTGGAAAGCGGTGCTTGCCGAGGAGTTTGAAAAGGACTATTTTTCGAATCTGACGAAATTCGTGCATGAGGAATACCGCACTGCACAGATATTTCCTCCGGGCCGACAGATATTTGCGGCGTTCGACGCCACACCGTTCAACGATGTGAAGGTGGTGATTCTGGGACAGGACCCGTATCATGACGTAAATCAGGCGAACGGACTGTGCTTTTCGGTGAACAACGGAGTGGCTTTTCCGCCGTCGCTGCTCAATATTTTCAAGGAAATCAAGAGTGACATAGGTACTGAAATACCGCAAAGCGGCGACTTGTCGCGCTGGGCGCGTCAGGGCGTGCTGCTGCTGAACGCAACGCTTACGGTGCGTGCCCATATGGCCGGATCGCATCAGGGTCGCGGTTGGGAAACATTTACCGATGCCGTTATCGCGCATCTGGCGCGTGAACGCGAACACCTCGTGTTCCTTCTTTGGGGGTCGTATGCCATCAAGAAAGGGGCTTTCATCGACCGTACGCGGCATTTGGTGCTGACATCGCCGCACCCGTCGCCATTGTCGGCACATCGCGGATTTTTCGGCAATCATCATTTTTCGCGCGCCAACGAATATCTGACGGCGCACGGAAAAACTCCGATAGTGTGGTAATCATTTGAACAGCAGGAAACATGTTACGGATAAAGACAATATTGTGTATGCTTGCCGTTGTGTCGTCAGCGGCATTTGCCCAACAGACGGACACGCGTACCCGTGTATTCGACTCGAATTTCAAGTCGCTGCGTGCGTATGTGGCGGGCAACTATTATGCTCCGCCGGTGATAGAGCTGGGCGGTACCGACCAGGTAGTCATATCGTTCGACGAACTGTCGGCTGAAATGCAGTATCTGCGTTATTCGCTGGTTCATTGTGATGCCGACTGGCAGCCTTCGCAACTGGTGGAGTCGGAGTATGTGGACGGTTTCAACGAGGCGCAGGTCGATACCTATGACTATTCGCAGGCTACGCTGGCCAATTATGTGAACTATAAGATAACTGTTCCGAATGCAGACATGCAGTTCAAACTTTCGGGAAACTATTTGCTGAAAGTATATCCGGAATACAACCCTGACCGCGTTTGCCTTCAGGTGCGTTTTTCGGTGGTGGAAAATCAGGTAAAAGTGGAGTCGGAGGTTACTTCGCGGACTGATTTGGACTACAACGACAAGCATCAGCAGCTGTCGGTTGCGGTCGATGTGCTCGACTATCCTGTTGAAAATATCTATGGGGATTTGAAGGTTCGTATCGTGCAGAATTCGCGACATGACAATGTGGCGGCTGTCAGCCGTCCGTTGCGGGTGTCGGGAAAAACGGCTTTTTTTGAGCATGACCGAAATCTGATTTTTCCGGCTGCCAACGAATTCCGCCGTTTTGAAATGGTGACTACCAATTATAACGGTATGGGAATTGAGCAATATTCCTTCCATGAGCCTTATTATCATGCAACGCTGAAGACCGACCGTCCGCGTTCCTTCCTCGACTATATTTATGACCGCACGCAGTACGGACGTTTTACGGTCCGTGGCAGCGATGTCTATGATTCGGAAACCGGTGCTGACTATATGGTTGTGCATTTTGCTCTCCAGTCACCGCCTTTGTCGGGAGGAAAGCTCTATGTGGACGGTGAGTTCACGCAGCATAATTTTGAAGGCGCCAATCTGATGCACTACAACAGCCAGACAGGTTGCTATGAAGCAAGTCTGATGCTGAAGCAGGGAGCCTACAATTATCAGTATCTTTGGGTGCCCGACGGAAGCCAGGTTGGCAAGGCCGACGAAATGGAAGGAAATTATTATCAGACTGTAAACGAATACCAGATACTCGTCTACAACCGCAAGCGTGGCGAACGCTACGACCGGCTGATAGGCTATAATATCATATATTCAGGTATTTAGTCTTGTCGTGATGTCCGTATTCGCAGAAAAATGCGGACGATATGTTTTAAAACATAATTTTACGTTATTGTTAAAAAGATGTAATATAGAAAATATTTTTCGAAAAACGCTTGCAGGATGAGAAATTATGCCTACCTTTGTAATGTGTTTTTCATGGTATTAGATTTAAGGTTAATTAAGATTGGTTGTCGGGAGACAATCAATTTTTTTTTACGGTAAACTGGCATGACATTTTGATTCGCTGAATCGGGTGTTATGCCAATTTTTTTTCGTAGCTTTGTAAAAGCCCTGCAGTGGGGTGTGATGGTGGTCGGAGCATGATTTTCGGCTGGCCATTTTAAAGCAATAGAAAACAAAACGAAGCCATACAGATGCCATATTTTTCAATCATCGTACCGGTTTACAATCGCCTCGGTGAGGTGAGGGACCTGCTGGAAAGTTTGTCGAAGCAGACTGACAAGGATTTTGAAACAGTTTTAGTGGAGGACGGTTCGACGGAGCGTTGCGAACCTGCCGTCAGAGAATTTGAGTCGCAGGTCGATGTCAAGTATTTTTATAAGGAAAACGAAGGCCGCAGCATTGCCCGTAACTATGGCATGGAGCGCGCCTCGGGAGAATATTTTCTGTTCTTTGACTCCGACTGTGTGATTCCGGAACACTACATAGCAACGCTGAAAGCTGCTTTGAAAGCCAACTATACCGACTGTTTCGGGGGGCCGGATGCGGCTCACAGTTCTTTCTCCGACATTCAGAAAGCCATCAACTATTCGATGACCTCATTTCTGACCACCGGCGGTATCCGTGGCGGAAAGGTGCAGTTGGAGAAATTTGTGCCCCGCACATTTAATATGGGATTTTCACGTCGTGTTTGGGAAAAGGTGGGCGGTTTCCGTGAAATGTTTTCCGAAGACATCGACATGAGTACCCGCATCCGTCAGGCAGGTTTCTCGATTTCCTTGATTCGTGATGCTTTTGTCTATCACAAGCGCCGTGTCAATCTGCGTCTGTTCTGCCGTCAGATTTATGTGTTCGGAATGTCGCGTATCACGCTCTATATACTGTATCCCGATTCTCTGAAACTGGTTCACTGGCTGCCGGCAGTGTTCGTTATGGGCTGTACGGCGATGATATTGCTGTCGCTGTTGTGGTCGTGGTGGTTCATTACGCCGCTGGTGTTCTATCTGCTTGCCGTGTTTGTGTGTGCGCTGTTCTCAACGAAGAATCTGAAAATATCGCTGATGTCGATTGTCACCAGTGTCGTGCAGCTGGGAGGCTACGGCATCGGTTTCTTGAAGGCTTACTTCTGGAAAATTCTGTTGCGGCACGGCCGAAATGAAAAGGAAGAGGTGGAAATCCGCCGCGGAAAATAATCTGACTGTATGGAATCGACCGACAACAACGGCACAAACGAATACACGCGCCGAATAGCCGACATCCTTAAAGAGGACCGTCCGCGTGAAAAGGCTCTTGCCCACGGCATGAGCGCACTTTCTACGGCCGAGCTTATTGCCATTCTGTTGGGGAGTGGAACCCGTGGGGAATCGGTGGTCGATTTGTCGCAGCGCATTCTTCGCGAATCGGGCAACCGCCTGTCGGAACTGTCGCGCCGTTCGGTAAGGAATCTCGTCAAGTCGTTTCGCGGTATCGGCGAGGCAAAGGCGATAACGCTGCTTGCTGCTATCGAGTTGGGAAAGCGTTTCCGTGAGGAGGAAATCATACAGGCTCCGCTCATCAATACGCCTGACAAGGCTTATGAACTGATGCGTTATCAGCTTGCCGGACTTGATCATGAGGAATTTTGGGTAATTTTCCTGAACAATTCCAAGCGTGTCATTACGAAAAAGCAGGTCAGTGTGGGAGGTGTAGCCTCGACGATTGTCGATGTAAAGATAATTTTAAAGCACGCCGTCGAGTGCCTTGCAACGGCGATGATTCTGGTGCACAATCATCCTTCCAGTTCCCTTCGTCCCAGCACGCAGGACGACCGGCAGACGGAAAAACTGAAAGCGGCGGCGAAACTGTTGGATATAGATGTGGTCGACCATATTATTGTCGGCGACAGCGGCTATTACAGCTATGCCGGTGAAGGCCGGTTGTGACAGGGTAATAGTGGAGGATTGTTAATTAAAAGGTTTGAAAAATGAAAGATTTAAAACGATTCGTATATAGTGTCTTGTTTTTGGGGGCTGTGCTGTTTGGCACTCCTCTGTTGTTGAATGCCATTTACGGAAGCAGCGGAAAAACCGTATCTTTCGGTTTTGAGCATACGGGGCACTCTTCTGCCAAAGAACCCGTGCAGGAAGTGGTGAAAACGGATACGGTCAAGGTTGATACGGTCGTTGTCTGTCCGCCTTCGGCTTGCCAGACTTGTCCGGGGCATTGTCCGTTGTAACCCAAAACGGTTATTGGACCGCCAAACGGTAGTCTGTTTGGTTGGCTCTCCGAAATCCACCATATTGTCTAATGGTTGATTGGGGTTAAATGTCAGATGAAAAAATAGTGAAAGCCCTCACGTTGTCGCTAATGGCGGCAGGTGAGGGCTTTTTACTGTATTGTCGTACTGATTTCTCAGTCAGAAAGGAAGCCTGCATTCGGGTTAATCTGGTTGTTGCCGTTGCCGAACGAGTCGAGGTTGATGCCTCCGCTTTGCGGCAGGGAGAAGCTGTCGCCATTGTCAAGGCTGGAAGCGTTGAGCTTGGAGTCGACGGTTTCCTGCACGAAGCTATAGTTGTCGTCCCAGTTCTGGAACTTGGCGTATTTGCCGATAAAGCGCATTTCCACATCGTCGACCGAACCGCTACGGTGCTTGGCCACGATAAATTCGGCAAGTCCCTTGATGGAACGTCCGCTGGCATCTTCGCTTGAGCGTGTGTAGTATTCCGGACGGTGGATGAAGCAGACGATGTCGGCGTCCTGCTCGATGGCTCCCGATTCACGGAGGTCGGACAGCTGCGGACGCTTGTTGTTGTCGTTGCGGTCTTCCACCTTACGGCTCAACTGCGACAGGGCAATGATTGGAATGTTCAGCTCCTTGGCCAATTGCTTGAGCGAGCGGGAAATCATACTTACTTCCTGTTCGCGGCTGCCGAACTTCATGCCGCTGGCGTTCATCAGCTGGAGGTAGTCGATGATGATGATTTTCACGTTGTGTTCCCTTACTAGTCGGCGTGCTTTCGTACGGAGCTCGAAGATGGAAAGGCTCGGGGTATCGTCGATATACAGCGGTGTGCCGTAAAGTTTGCGCACACGTGAATGGAGCTGTTCCCATTCCTGCTGTTGCAGACGGCCGCTCTTGATTTTTTCACTTTCGATTTCGCAAACGTTGGAAACCAGACGGTTGACCAGCTGCAGGTTGGACATTTCAAGCGAGAAGATGGCAACAGGAGTGTTGTAGTCCACGGCCATGTTCTTTGCCATGGAAAGCACGAACGCCGTCTTACCCATGGCCGGACGTGCGGCGATGATGATAAGGTCGGAATTCTGCCATCCCGAAGTCAGTTTGTCGAGGTTGTGGAATCCGGTTTCGATACCGCTCAAACCGTTTTCCCGTTTTGCGGCGGCTTCAATCTGTTCGATGGCGTTGTTGATGACAGGGTCGATTTGCGTGAAGTCCTTTTTCAGGTTGCCCTGTGAAATTTCAAACAGCTTGCCTTCGGCCTCCTGCAAAAGGTCGTCGACATCGTAGGATTCGTCGAATGCCTTTTCCTGTATGTGGGCACAGAACGAAATGAGCTGCCGTGCCAGATATTTTTGGGCAATGATTCGGGCATGGTATTCAATATGTGCAGCCGAAGCCACGTTGCTGGTCAGCTCCGAAATGTGCATCGGGCCGCCCACATCGTTAAGTGTGCCGTCGACACGCAGCTGTTGTGTGACGGTCAGCATATCGATAGGCTGCTGCTGCATACCCAGCTGGCGGATGGCTTCGAAAATCTTCTGGTTGGCAGGGTCGTAGAATGATTCCGGCTTCAGGATGTCGCACACAATGGAGTAGGCATCCTTTTCGAGCATCAGTGCGCCGAGCACCGCTTCTTCCAGCTCCTTGTCCTGCGGAAGCAGTTTGCCACCTTCGCCGAACTGCGATTTATGGATGGGTTTGTTTCTTCTATTTTCGTAGTTGTTGTTCTCCATTTGAAATCTTTTTTGCAAAATTAGAAAGAAATGGGGAATATCTGTGTCGAATAGGGTTGGAATTATCAACAGCTTATTCGTAAATTTGCAATCCTAATGATGATAAACCGATGATACAATTTCCTAATGCAAAGATTAATTTGGGATTATATGTGGAAAGCAAGCGTAGCGACGGCTACCATAACATTTCCACCGTGTTCTATCCGATTCCTCTGACTGATGTCGTTGAGGTGGTGGAAGCGGACGAAACCGTGTTGCGTACCTATGGCAATCCGGTGTCTTGCGAGCCGGAGAAAAATCTGGTGATGAAGGCCTATCGCCTGCTGGAAAAGGAATTCCGGTTGCCTCCGGTGGAGATTTGTCTTTACAAGCATGTGCCCGACGGAGCCGGATTGGGAGGCGGTTCGTCGGATGCGTCTTCGGTTTTGAAAATATTAAATACGATGTTCCGTCTGGAACTTTCCGACAGCGGACTCGCAGCAAGAGCTGCACGGTTGGGAGCCGACTGTCCGTTCTTTATCTACAACCGTCCGATGGCGGCACGCGGTATCGGTGACGAGTTCTCGGAAGTGGCAGTGGATTTGCGGGGCTATGTGATGGCGCTTGTGAAGCCTGATGTTTCGGTGCCCACGGCAATGGCCTATTCGCAGGTGGTTCCCCGTGTGCCGGAACGCCGTGTTGAAGAGATTCTTCAGAAGCCCCTTGCTGAATGGAAAGGCCTGTTGGAGAACGATTTCGAAAAGAGCGTGTTTGCCAACTATCCCGAGTTGGCAGGGTTGAAGCAGTCGATGTATGATGCCGGTGCAGTCTATGCGTCCATGTCCGGTTCCGGCTCTGCCATTTATGCGCTGTTTGAAACTGACAATATGGCAGACAAGTTTCTTTCCGACTGTGCATATCGGCGGACATACAAACTGAAACTCTGAAAAAAGCTGCCTTTTTGAAAAGATTGAGGTGTCGACAGCTCGACACCCGGTTTTTTCTGTCAGTTTGGCAGGCTTTTTGATAATGGATTGTTGATAATTACACTATGAAAATATTTAAAAAACGAAATAAAATGTCAGAAAAAGAAGAAATCAAGCCTGAATTGGAAAACGAAGAGTTGGAAAATGCGACGGCACAGGAAAAAGAGCCGGAAGCGGAACAACCCGAATTGACAGCCGAAGAGAAAATGGCGAAAGAAATTGACGAGTTGAAACTGCAACTGGAAAAAGTGAAGAAAGAATACTTGTTTCTGGCAGCAGAATTCGATAACTATAAAAAGCGCACGCTGAAAGAAAAGGCAGAACTGATAAAGACTGCCGCCGAATCATCGATGAAGGGCATCCTTCCGGTGGTTGACGATTTTGAACGTGCACTGCAGGCAATGCGTGATAGCGAAGATGTGGCAAGCGTCCGTGAAGGCGTCGATTTGATTTACAACAAGTTTGTAAAATATCTTGAACAGAATGGCGTGAAGGCCATTGATTCGACGAATGCCGACTTCAACACCGAATATCACGAAGCAGTTTCGATTTTCCCGGCTCCGGATGAAAGCAAGAAGGGCAAGGTAATCGATACGGTTGAAAAAGGGTATACGCTGAACGACAAGGTGATTCGTCACAGCAAGGTAGTTGTAGGACAATAATTTGAAGGGATTGTAAGATTATGAGCGAGAAGAGAGATTATTATGAAGTCCTCGGTGTGTCGAAGACAGCGACTGCCGATGAGATTAAAAAAGCATATAGGAAAAAAGCCATCCAATATCACCCGGACCGTAATCCGGGCGACAAGGAGGCTGAAGAGAAGTTCAAGGAAGCGGCTGAGGCCTACGATGTCCTGAGCAATCCCGAGAAACGTAGCCGTTATGACCAGTACGGTCACAACATGGGCCCGCAAGGCTTCGGTGGCGGCTTCAGCGGAGGAGGTATGTCAATGGAAGATATCTTCTCCCAGTTTGGCGATATCTTTGGCGGCGGCTTCGGCGGTTTCAGCAGTAGCAGCCGCGGTACGCGTCGAAATGTGAACCGTGGTAGCGACTTGCGAATCAACGTGAAGGTGACGTTGAAGGATGTTGTCCATGGCGTAACGAAGAAGTTCAAAATTAACCGTTATGTGGCTTGTGACCATTGTAAAGGTACGGGTGCCAAGGACGGAACAGCCTACAAAACTTGTAACACTTGCCACGGTACGGGTGTGATTACACGTGTTCAGCAGACATTCCTCGGACAGATGCAGTCTACGTCGCCATGTCCTGATTGTGGCGGTGAAGGTAAAATCATTTCCGAACAGTGTCCGTATTGTCATGGTGAGGGCGTAACACGCAAGGAGGAAATTATTGAAGTCAATATTCCTGCCGGTGTGAGCGACGGCATGACACTGAACATGAACGGTAAGGGTAATGCCGCGCGTCGTGGAGGTGTCTGCGGTAACCTGTTGATTCAGATTTCAGAAGAGCGGGATCCGGAACTTGTCCGTGACGAAAACGATATTATCTATAACCTGATGTTGGATTTCCCGACAGCCGTTTTGGGCGGCAAGGTCGAAATACCTACGGTCGACGGCCGTGCGCGTCTGACCATCGAGCCGGGTACGCAGTCAGGCAAGATATTGCGTTTGCGTGGAAAGGGTATACCGTCGATCAATCGAGGAGGCGGTGTCGGCGACTTGTTGGTAAATGTGATGATTTACACCCCGGAACATTTGAGTGCCGACGAGCGTAAGGCTATTGAGAAAATGCGGGATTCTGAAAACTTCAAACCATCGCCCGACGTTAAATCTCGAATTTTCAGCCGTCTGAACCATATTTTTGACTAATAGAAATATTGCATAAATGGCAAAAAGTCCCTGTCGAGAAAATCGGGAGGGACTTTTTTGTTTAGGAGCAGCAGGTTAAAAACTTTTTATTCTCTGCCGAAATTCGTATTTTTGTATCCTGCCGTGTTGGTGAAAATTGTGCCAATTCGGATTATACTTATAATAAGACTCTGCAATTATGACAAAAGCAAAACCTTTTATCAAGTGGGTTGGGGGTAAAACTCAGCTCATTGAACAACTGGATGCCCAACTTCCAGCTGACTTTGATAAATGGGAGAATGTGACATATATTGAGCCGTTTGTTGGCGGAGGTGCCATGCTGTTTTATATGTTGCAGAAATATCCTAATATCCATCGTGTGGTCATCAATGACATTAATCGGGATTTGACAACCTGTTATGAGACGGTACGGGATCAGCCTGATGAACTTATTGCGTCGCTGAAGAAATTGGAAGGATCCTATTTGGCATTAAATATGGACGAAAGAGAAAAGTTCTTTTTGTCGTCAAGAGCACGCTACAATGAAAAGAATTTGGATGCTGTAGACAACACGGCTTTATTCTTTTTCTTAAATAGAACTTGTTTTAATGGCCTGTATCGGGTGAATAAATCAGGCTCCTTCAATGTGCCTTTCGGGAAATATGTTAATCCGACTATTTGTGATCCTGCCACGATTCGTAAGGACAGTACGTTTCTCAAACGAGTGGAAATATTGACCGGTGATTTTGAAAATACTTTTAAGTATGCATCGGGTAATACGTTGTTTTATTTTGATCCCCCTTATCGTCCGTTAAGCGGTACTTCCAGTTTCAAGGATTACACAAAAGAAGTGTTTAATGACGAAGAGCAGATACGTCTGAAACTCTTTTGTGACCGTATTGATAAGGCAGGTTTTCATTTTATGCTCAGTAATTCTGACGGAAAAGGAAAAGATGCCTCCGATGATTTTTTTGACCGGTTGTATGTTGATTATCCGATTGAACGGGTTTGGGCTGCAAGAAGTGTCAATTCCAATCCACAAAAGCGAGGAAAACTAACGGAAATTCTTGTACATAACTATCAGAATACAAAGGTCAAATCGGAAACAAACACAGATTTACATGATTCCTTGTTTGTGGCTGAGGAGAAAGCTGCGTATGTAGTATAAAATATATTAGTGCTATGAATGGTGGACTTTTTGTTGCTCTATACGATGAGGATTCTTTGAAATTATATTTGAATCGGGGACTTTATGGTTTCCTGATGCCGCCCGTATTGGCAAACAGGCCTTCGTCGAGAAGCCGTCATTATAATGTGCTTGCCGACTATGCTTGTAGCAGAGAAGGTTCGGCCGTCTTTTTCTTTTTAAAACGGAAAATCGTATATGGAGGTCGAATTTATGGAAATGAGACAGCCGCTTCTTTTTTCTTGAATGGAAAAACCAGTCCATTGGGAATCCGTGCGGATGCTGATTTGTTTTGGGATGAGTCGGTACGAAAAAGATATATTCCAACTGAAACTCCGGGCATTTTCCGGATTCAAAAGGATGGAGGGCTCAAAGCTCAGCCGTTCCTGTTTCAATTTCTTCCGGATGAAGACACAGGCAAAAGCATTTCGTCGGATGAACTGTATTTTGAATTGGGTAAATATCCTTATCCGCTTCCTTCCAACAGTATGCAGGGGATGGGTTTCTGTACTTTAACACCGGGTGAGGTGGAAACTTTGTTCGCTTTAATAAAAAGCAGTGAAATCAAAATTGATTTTCAGGGCTACAATGAGGTTGAGAAGTCCGGAAAAGAACAAGTGTTTGACAGTGACTTGGTTTCTACTAAAGATGAAATGGTGAATGAAGCGCAGTTGGAATTCACGATTCTTTCTTCCTTGAAGCCTTTTGCTGAATTCTTGAATGATGAATATGTTTTATGTCGGCAAGTGCCGCTTTCGCCATTTAAGCCCAGCGATATGGATAGAGCGGACATCTGTCTGTACAGTGTGACAAAGCCATTAAAAAATGGCACTGTGCCTAATGTCATTATTGAATTGAAAAAAACGAAGGCTAAAAAGGAAGCCTACAATCAAGTTGTGCGTTATTTGCGATGGATTGAGAATATCACAACTCCGGATGAATTTAAAGAAGTTAAAGCCTATATTATCGCTCCTGAAATAGGTAGGATAAAGAAGGCAAAAGTGGATATAAAATATAACGATAAGATACAGATGTATGCATTGGGTAACTCTGAATTTGTTTCATTAGTAGATTAATATAAGGCCATGAATAAGGGTTTTGATAAATTTATGTCTCAACTGCAAGAGACAAACCAAACGTTGGATTTTTTCTGCGATTTTGGGAAGATATCTCAAAACGTTGACAATATAAAATTGAGTCTGTGTATGCTGAACAGCCTGATTGGTGCCACAGATATGCGTAAAGCTGTCGAGGTGATATGGAATCGGGATAAAACGGCATTCAGCGTAATGGACATACTTATTGCTGTTCGGAGTGAAGGAAAGAAGAAGGTTCTTAACGGTTTGGGACAATGTGTTGTGATGGATTCCTTATTTACTTCTGTCGACGGTGTTATGGAATTTTTGGAAAGTACTGGTCTACAGACCTTGTTCCAGTCGAAACGAATAAATAATCTGGTGGATTATGTGTTTGGTATCGAAACCGGATTGGATACGAACGCACGGAAAAACCGTAGTGGACATGTAATGGAACACAGAGTTGCTGAAATGTTCTCTCAAAAGGGTGTTAATTTCCGTCGGGAAGTCTATTCAAGTGAATGGCCTGAAATATCTGCTGTATTGGGAGATGATGAGAAACGTTTTGATTTTGTTGTTGAAACGGCAGAGAGGATATTTCTTGTTGAGGTGAATTTTTATAGCAGTGGCGGTTCTAAACTGAATGAAGTAGCGCGTTCTTATTCTGATATTGCTCCAAAAATTAATTCTGTTCCGGGTTTTGAATTTGTCTGGATTACAGACGGGATTGGTTGGAAATCAGCAAAAAACAAGTTGCAGGAGGCCTATAACATTATTCCCCATATTTATAATCTGACAAACATAGAAGAATTTTTGCAACAAGTGACGGAGAAATGATACCATCATTCTATAAATCGTCAAATAAGGATTTTACACTGATTCAAGGTGATTGTGTGGAAATTTTGTCAAGATTCAGATTTGAATTTGACATGATTTTCGCAGATCCTCCATATTTTCTTTCCGGAGGCGGGATAACTTGTAAAAGCGGAAAGGTGGCTTGTGTGGACAAAGGTGAATGGGACAGACCAATGGAACAGGGAGAATTGGATGCTTATAACTACCGTTGGCTGTCGGCATGCAGGGAGCATATGAAAGACAATGCTACAATCTGGATATCTGGAACTCATCACAACATATTCAGCGTTCAGCAGCAATTAATAAAGTTAGGATTTAAGATTCTCAATGTGATAACTTGGGCTAAGACGAATCCGCCACCTAACATTACGTGCCGTTATTTTACGCACTCTACGGAATTTATTATTTGGGCACGAAAGTCTGCGAAAGTTCCTCATTATTATAATTACGAATTGATGAAGGAACTGAATGGTAATAAGCAAATGACGGATGTTTGGCATCTTCCTGCCATTGGGCGCTGGGAAAAAAGTTGCGGAAAGCATCCCACACAGAAACCTTTGGCTGTACTTTCACGCCTGATTCTTGCCAGTACCAGACCCGGAGCTTGGATTCTGGACCCGTTCAGTGGTAGTGCTACGACCGGGATTGCTGCCAGTTTGCTTGAACGCCGTTATCTTGGATTAGAGACAGAAGAGGAATTTTTGTTACTTAGTAAAGCACGTCGGGTCGAACTCGACAATCCGGAAATCAAAAAGTCGTATATTTCCAGACTTATGAAATCTAAAATAATCCCTGCCGATAACTCTTTTATTCTTGCAGAAGGGGATGAACCGTACGGTTGTGTCCCTTGGTAGCTATTGGATTTTGTATTTAACATGAGAACTTTGTAAATTTGTAGAAACCATTTTTTACAAACCTTTATTAGATCTTTCTATGAAAATATCACATCGTTTGCTGGTCGGTTGTCTTGTGTCGGTTTTTTGCTGTTCGTCTTTTGCGGGTTTTGCCGAGAATACGGAAAAGAGTGGAACTTTGTTTGAATATCTTTCCAAAAAGGACAAGCCTGAAAATATCAATATAAACCTGAGTCTCCGTTCCTGTGTGGCGTTGCCTTTTAACGACGGTAAGGCTGACGAACTGACATTCAATATGGATTATGTCATGCTGGGTATTCACGGAAATGTGACGGACAAGCTGTCGTACCGTTTTCTGCAACGTTTCAACAAGACTTCGGACTATGAAAACCTTGAATCGCTTGCCGATGCCATTGACTATGCGTTTCTGAAATATTGGATAACTCCCAAGCTGTCGGTTACGGCAGGAAAACAGGCGCTCTTTTTCGGTGGCTTTGAGTATGATTACTCCCGTCTGGAAATCTATGAATATAGTGGAATGGGCGATGACATTTCAAGCAGTGTGACGGGGGTGAACATGCACTATCATTTTCGGCCGAATCAGGAAGTTGCCTGGCAGATAGCCAATAACCGCAAATCGACGATGGAAGAGACGTATGGCCTTCTTCCCGACAATATTGAGAAACCGTTTGCTCCGTTGCAGTATTCACTGATGTGGAACGGGCGGTTTGCCGACGATTTCGTTTCTTTCCGCTATGCCGCTACGGCAAGTGAACAGGCACGCGGACGGTGGGGCGTGATGCTTACCGGCGGACAGTTGTTCGATTGGGGAAAATGTAATGTGTATGTCGATGTGCTTTACAATCGGGCTGCACTTGACAGTATGGGTACGTTGCGGCGAATGGGAGTGGATGACGCCGGAAATTCGTTGAAGCGGGCTGTGCAGAATGTGGAATACCTTACCTGCATTTCCGAATTGAACTATCGTTTCCATTCGAAATGGAACGCTTTCGTGAAGGGATACTATGACCGGGCTTCCGTCTATGAGGATAATGGTCCGTTTCAGTCCGGCACATGGCTTTCGGCATGGGGTTATCAAGGAGGAATAGAGTTTTATCCGATGGCCGACGATAATCTGCATATCTTTGCGAATGCCCTCGGCAAGACTTTCCGGGAAGTGGATATTCCTTCCGTGGCCGTACCAGCCGACCGCTTTCGCGTATCAGTCGGGTTTATCTATCGCATACCGGTGTTATAATAACCGGAATACAATAAAAGCAGAAAAGACTACGGAATTCCGTAGCCTTTTCTGCTTTTATATGCCTTGTTCTGGAGTTTATACAATTCCCTTTCCGTGGCAGTTCTTGTATTTCTTGCCGCTTCCGCAAGGACATGGGTCATTACGTCCTACTTTCGGGTCTGCCTTTACTGGTTCTACCACATGGCGTTGGCCTTGCGGAGAACGTGCAGCCTGGCGTTGTGCATCCTGTCCCGGATATTCTTCCTTGTGAGCAGTGTACTTGCTGTAGTCCTGCTTGCGTTCAGGCATTGCCGGCTGAACAGGAATCGGCGACGGCATTGGCGGTGTGATAGACACGTTGTTTGCCTGGTGCTGCGGAGCTTGAGGTGCTTGCTGCGGTGCCTGTTGCGGAGCCTGCTGTGGCTGTTGTGGGGCAGCCGGAACTACCTGTACAGGAATAATGCCTCGCATAAGGATAGAAACAGCCTTGGCGTTCATTGTGTTGAGCATTGTCTTGAACAGGTTGAACGATTCAATCTTGTAGATCAACAGCGGATCTTTCTGTTCGTAGCTTGCATTCTGTACAGACTGACGGAGTTGGTCGAGTTCACGGAGGTGTTCCTTCCATGCTTCGTCAATCGACATAAGCAGGATAGCTTTCTGCCAAGCCTTGGCAATGTTCGTACAGTTGCTGTTGTAGGATTCTTCCAAGTCAACAGTGATGCCGTAGACACGTTTTCCGTCGGCCACCGGAACACGGATAAGGCCTTTGCCACCGCGGTTTTCCACGATGTCCTTGATAATCGGCATTGCCACTTCCGCCATCTTCTCGCTCTTGCGCTTGAATGTTTCGACAGCGGCGTCGAAAATTGCCTGTGTCTGCTTTTCGGCAGAGAGTTTCTTGTATTCTTCTTCGTTGAACGGCAGTTCGATGGCAAGAGTCTTGAGGATATCCATCTTCAGTTCCTCATAGTCGGCCTGTCCGCCGTAAGAGTTGACGATGTTTTCAATCGTATCGTAAATCATGTTCATGATATCGATACCGATACGTTCGCCCATCAACGCGTGGTGGCGGCGTGAGTAGATAACCTTACGCTGTGCATTCATCACGTCGTCGTATTCCAACAGACGCTTACGGATACCGAAGTTGTTTTCTTCCACACGTTTCTGCGCGTTTTCAATGGACTTCGTTACCATGCCGTGTTCGATAGGTTCGCCTTCTTTCAGTCCGAGGTGGTCGAGCATCTTCACTACGCGGTCGGTAGCGAACAGACGCATAACCGTATCTTCAAATGAAACGAAGAACAGAGATGAACCCGGGTCACCCTGACGTCCGGCACGACCGCGAAGCTGACGGTCGACACGGCGTGATTCGTGGCGTTCGGTACCGATGATGGCCAAACCGCCTGCGTCCTTCACTTCCTGTGTCAGCTTGATGTCAGTACCACGACCTGCCATGTTGGTAGCGATTGTCACTACTCCCTTCTGACCGGCGTGTGCCACGATTTCAGCTTCCTTCTGGTGGAGTTTTGCATTCAATACGTTGTGTGGAATGTGGCGCATGGTCAGCATTCGGCTGAGCAATTCGGAAATGTCGACAGATGTTGTACCGACAAGTACCGGACGGCCTGCCTTCACCATCTTTTCCACTTCTTCGATAACGGCGTTGTATTTTTCCTTCTTTGTCTTGTAGACGCGGTCGTTCATGTCGATACGCTGTACCTTACGGTTGGTCGGGATGTTTACAACGTCAAGTTTATAAATGTCCCAGAATTCGCCTGCTTCCGTTTCTGCCGTACCGGTCATACCTGAAAGTTTGTGGTACATACGGAAGTAGTTCTGGAGCGTAATGGTTGCAAATGTCTGTGTAGCGGCTTCTACCTTTACACCTTCCTTCGCTTCGATAGCCTGGTGCAGACCGTCGCTGTAGCGGCGACCTTCCATGATACGGCCTGTCTGCTCGTCGACAATCTTGATTTTGTTGTCGTCGATAACGTATTCCACGTCGCGGTCGAAAAGCGTATAGGCTTTCAGCAACTGGTTGACTGTGTGGACACGTTCTGCCTTGACAGCGTAGTTCTGCATGAGGGCATCTTTCTTTTCCTGTTTTTCTTCGGCTGAAAGCTGTTCGTTTTCAAGAGCTGAAAGCTGGCTTGCAATGTCAGGAAGCACGAAGAATTCAGGGTCGTCGCTGGAACCTGTCAGCACGTCGATACCCTTGTCGGTCAATTCGATGCTGCGGTTCTTTTCGTCGATGACGAAGTAGAGCGGGTCGGTTACGGTCGGCATTTCGCGGTTGTTGTCCTGCATGTAGTAGGCTTCCGTTTCAAGCATAAGCGGCTTGATACCTTCCTGGCTCAAATATTTGATGAGCGGACCGTATTTCGGCAGACCTTTGTAGGAACGGAACAGAAGCAATGCTCCCTCTTTGCGTTTTTCCTTGTCGTCCGAAGCGATGAGGTCCTTGGCTTGTGCCAAAATAGTTGTAACAAGTTTTTTCTGTGCGTTTACAACCTTTTCCACGTTCGGTTTGAACTGCATGAACATCTGGTCGTCGCCTTTTGGCACCGGACCGGAAATGATAAGCGGTGTACGTGCGTCGTCGATAAGCACGGAGTCGACCTCATCGACGATGGCAAAGTTGTGGGCACGCTGAACGAGGTCGTCGGGCGATGTTGCCATGTTGTCGCGGAGGTAGTCGAAACCGAATTCGTTGTTCGTACCGAAAGTGATGTCGGCATTGTAGGCATCGCGACGGGCCTGTGTGCTCGGCTGATGCTTGTCGATGCAGTCAACGGAAAGTCCGTGGAACATGTAGAGCGGGCCCATCCATTCCGAGTCACGTTTTGACAGGTAGTCGTTGACGGTCACCATGTGCACACCGTTTCCTGTCAATGCGTTAAGGAATACCGGAAGGGTAGCCACAAGAGTCTTACCTTCACCGGTTGCCATTTCGGCAATCTTGCCGTGGTGGAGGGCGATACCGCCGATGAGCTGTACGTCGTAGTGTACCATGTCCCAGGTCACTTCGTTACCGCCAGCCATCCAGTGGTTCTGATAAATGGCCTTGTCGCCTTCGATACGGATGAAGTCCTTGCCTTTGGCAGCGAGTTCGCGGTCGAAGTCGGTAGCTGTCACTTCGATGAATTCGTTTTCTTTGAAACGGCGGGCTGTTTCGCGTACGCAGGCGAACACTTCCGGAAGGTTCTTGTCCAGTTCCTTTTCAAGAATATCGAGGATTTCTTTCTCGATATTGTCGATTTTGTCCCAAAGCGGTTCGCGCTTGTCGTATTCCAATGCTTCGATTTCCTTTTTCAAGGAGTCGATTTCCGCACGTTTTTCAGCTGTGCTTTGTTTCAGTGCAGCCCGGATGTTTGTGATTTTCTCGCGGAGTTCGTCGTTCGACAGATTGGCGAGAGTAGGGTAGATGGCATTAATCTTGTCGACAATCGGTTGAATTTCACGAAGGTCGCGCTGAGATTTGTTGCCAAACATTTTTTTCAGGAAGTCGTTAAATCCCATAATATTTGATTTTTTATTTTTTCAAGAATTGATAATAAGATTGAATGATTCGCATCACGCCGAGGCGTGTGTTTTGTCCGTTCCCTTTTGGATTAAAGGGAAAGCGGTACCCTTGCGGCAGCATTGGGCGAGCGGATGCGCAATATTCTTGAAACGGTCGGAGCCAGGAGTGTTGCGTCGACCGGTATTGTGATTTTCTCGGCGGTGATATTGGGCGCCATGATGAACATCGGTGCGGCAAAAGCATTGTTGCGCACGTATTTGATTTGGTTTTCCGATGTTTCGTTCACGTCGTCGTTCACCGACCATCCTGGAGTAATTTCTATATAAACGTCACCTGCGGTCTGGGCATAAACCGTATGGTTCAGCTTGACCAGCGCATCGTTGACCGGATTGTTGAGGATTTCGTCGAAAGTATAGGCTTTGCTGATACCCGACATGCGGCGCAGGAAGTCGCCCGACTTTTCGCGAAGTTCTTCGATAGGTATGTTCTTTTCCTTGGCGAGCTTGTCGTTGAGGAAAAATTGTTCGTTGTAGTAGCCGTTCACCCAGTTTCCGTTGCCGTAAATCGCCATCAGGTACATGTTGAGCAGCGAAACGGCGCGTTTTGGTGAAAACTCGCCTGTCGGAATATTGAAACGGGGTTCTGTAGCGTAAGTATTGTCGAAATAGCCTGTCGACGAAACAAAGATAAAGGCGTTGCGTCCGACAGCCTTGTCGATGGATGCAAAAAGTTTAGCCAACTCGCGGTCGAGGCGCAGGTACTTGTCCTGCAATTCGATACGGTTGTCGCTGTCAATAGCGTAGCTGTAAGGCTCAGCCGTATAGGCCACGTTTATCATGTCGACAGCCGCACGTCGTCCGAGGCGCAGCTCCTCGATGCAGCTGATAGCCACAGAGGTTACTTCTTCGTTGACAAGTGCCGACTTTTTGAATTTCTGATATCTGTTTTCTCCGTCGAATGTATATTTGAACGGATAGAATGTGCGATGGAGAGCAATGTCGCGGTACTCTTCGGTTTTCAGCAGCGGAGTCCATTTCAGCGTGTCGATGCGTGACGACAGCTGACGGATGAAGTTGCGGTTCTGTACCGCAGCCGGAAACTCCTTGTAGAAAGTGCTGGAAGCCCATTTCCCGTTGTCGTCATTAATCCAGAATGCACCGTTGGCGGCATGGCCGGCAATGATGATGGCCTGTTGGGCATCGGGTGCAACGGAATAGACATAGCCGATGCCGTTGTTGTCCATTCTTACCTCGTCGCTGATGGTTGAAACCTTCAGCGCCATAGGCGAATAGGTGGCGTCGGTAGTATTGCCGATATATTTCGGGTCGTGGAGCGTTTCCTCGATTTTTCCGTCTTTGTAGAGAGTTGCGCCGCTGATTCCGTTGATGTTCGGCGTTGTGCCTGTGTAAAGGATTGCCGATGCCGAAACCTTGTCGAGCGAGCTGACATTGAATACGGCGTTTTCGATATATACGCCTTCACGCATCAGGCGCTTGAATCCGTCGTTACCGAATTTGTCCTGAAGCAGTTCGAGGTAGTCGTTGCGAAGCTGGTCGATAGTAATGCCGACAATGAGAGTAGGTCGCTCGTTGTTGCTCTGCGACAGGGCAGAGATGGCAACCAGCGAGAAAATCATTGAGGTAATGAGTCGGTTTACTTGTTCCTTTTTTCGCATCTTTTATAGATTATCAAATAGTTAGCCGAGCGTAGAATCGTGCAGAGCATCAGCGGGAAAAATGCCGCATTTGCCGTTTGCGGATTCAGCCACCAGGTGGCAAGCAGGACTAAAACGACTGCAAAGTTAATAAAATGGTAGGAATATAGCCACTTTCGGCAAGAATTTATCCAAATTGTTATAGATGCTATAAAACATAAAGGATTCAGCCAGTAGCCCAAATAGTTGGGGGAAGTGGCTTCGTGCACGGAAACGAAGATGAGGAAAAATAACAGGCATCCGGTTAATCCTGTGATTGTGAACCATATAAAGTCAATCCAACGGGTGACTTTTTTCCGGCGTTGGTCGTGGATGCTGACGAGCAGGAAGATGGCCAGGAGCAGCCAGGAAAGGAAAAGCGGAGTCATGTACCACGGTGTCGGCGGCAGAACCGGCGACTCGCTTCCGTTGTAAAGCACGTTGGTGGCAGCTACGAGCGGCACAGTGTTGCCGTTGGCGTCGGTGTAGGTGGCACCTTCGAAGGCTGTCATCAGATAGATTGGGGCAAACATCTGCTTGCGGGCATCAAGACGATAGTCGATGCCGGAGCCGAGAGCCAGGTCAATGCCGAACTGATACCACGGATAGTTGGGGCTGTACTGGCACATGATGTCGCGGAACGTCAGTGTCGTGTCGGCAGGAACGGGATAGTTGATTCCTCCCACGGCTTCTTCTACCAGGTCGCGTGGACGGGTGGCGCAGTTGTCGAGCACGTAGTTGTAGCGATATTCGCGGTTTTCCGGCAGCGCGAGATATTCCAGTTTTTCATACAGGGCGCGAGCCTGGTTGTTGTCAATGTTCAGCACCTGTTCCACTACCTTGGAATTTCGTTGGATGTATTCCGGCATGAAATAGACAAACGGATAGCTTCCGAGTGCATAGTCGGTTTCGCCTTTGACAAAGCGGTATATGAAGTTCGGCTTGTTGAATGAAAACATTCCAAAATTGTAGGCCATGTCTCTGTCACCGTTCTGTATGCGGATAGCGGTGTGTCCGTAGAGGGCATATACCTGTTGTCCCGGGTAGCAGGTGATGATGCTTACACGGAAGGTGGAATCATTGAAAATCTGCGCTTTGGCGGCAAACGTAGCGACAAAAGCAAGCAGCAGTGCAATCAAATATCGTTGTTTCATACGTAGTCAGTTCTTTTTTCGGCTTCAAAAGTAGCGGAATATTTTGTATCAGCCAATTTCCTGTACGAAAAACCCTAAAAAAACAATGTCCGGCCATCGGGTGACGGTCGGACATTGTCTTTTTTACTGGGCTTTTTTATTAAAAATAATAGGGTTGCTGTTTCGGATAGATGAGCATGCCGGTCATAACCTCGTTGGCAGTTTGTTTGCCTTTTGAAATGGTGATGATGGCGTAGCACATGTTTGTAACTGACGACGGTCCGTTGGCTGTCACGATATTGTCTTCTGTCACGCAGCGGGCGTCTTCCATTTTTGCACCTGTGCAGAGTTTTTCAAATCCCGGATAGCAAGTGGCGCGTTTGCCTTCAATCAGTCCGAGCTGTCCCAATACGACGGCAGGCGATGCGCAGATGGCTGCAATTTTGCCTTTCTTTGCATTTTGGGCTTTCAAAAGTTCCTGCAACGGCTGGCAGTTATGGAGATTTTCAGCTCCCGGCATACCGCCCGGCAGAATGAGCCATTCGGCATTGTCGAGGGTAACGTCCTGCAGAAGGGCGTCGGCCTTGATTGTTACATTGTGGGCTCCGGTTACTTCATGAGTGTCTTTCACAGAAACGGTTGTTACGTCCATGCCTGCACGGCGAAGAATGTCAACTGTTCCAATCGCTTCAATTTCTTCGAATCCGTCAGCGAAAAATACGTAAGTTTTGTTCATAGTTCGATAATTTTTTGAAATAAGTATATTCTTGTTTGTTTGAATTTATCGTAAATATATCAATAATTCTTTACGTGACAAATTTTGTAGGGATAAAATTCGGTTTTTTTCATATATTTGTAACATATAGGATGCGGCTCGGCATAGTCAAATTTGAAAACTCGTTTTCATTTGCCTCTGCTCTCGCCTTTCGCTATATTTATAGAATATAGGATGCGGCTCGGCATAGTCAAATCTGAAAACTCCGTTTTCATTTGCCTCTGCTCTCGCCTTTCGCTACATTTGTAAAAAGCTATATACATATGAGAACAAATAATGAAAACAGACAGCGCAGGCGTGCTTTTGTTCTGGCATTTTTCGGAATAGTCGGACTGGTTGTGCTGTTCTGGCTGAAGCCGGAAAAGGATAAGTGGTTTCAGCAGTCGGGTGTGGTTTGGAATACGGAGTACAATATTAAATATTGGGGCAATGCGGATTTGTCGGATTCCATACTGGCGGTTTTCCGTCGGGTGGAACTGAGTGTGTCGCCATTTAATAAGGAGTCGCTTGTGACGGCCTTGAATGAGAACCGTACTGATTCGGTCGACGGGCTTTTGAGAAAGGTGTATCTGCGTTCGGTGGAAATCAACCGGGAAAGCCAAGGAGCATTCGACCCCACCGTTTCTCCGCTTGTCAATGCCTGGGGATTCGGCTACAAGACAGAACAGTTGCCTGATGCCGCAGCTATTGATTCCATCATGCAGTTCGTGGGTATCGGGAAAACCCGTCTGAAGAATGACCGGATGGTGAAGGATGACAGTCGCATTACGTTCAATTTCAGTGCTATTGCCAAAGGAATGGGCAGCGATGAAGTAGGACGGATGCTGGAGCGCAATGGTGTGGACAATTATCTGGTGGAGATTGGCGGCGAAATCGTAATGAAAGGAAAAAATCCGCAAGGAGAGAAATGGCATGTGTCCGTCGACAAGCCTGTGGTTTCCAACGATACGGTGGTGCATGAGTCGGCAGAGGTGATAGCCGTTTCCGGCTGTGGTATTGCCACGTCGGGAAATTACCGCAACTATAAGGTGGATGCCGAAGGCCGCCGCTATGCACATACCATCAGTCCTGCCACGGGCCGCCCTGTCCAGTCGGATGTGCTGAGCGCGACGGTGGTAGCTCCCGACTGCATGTCGGCCGATGCCTATGCCACTGTTTTTATGGTGATGGGTTCTGAACTGTCGAAAAAACTGATAGAGAAAAACGATTCTCTCGCCGTGATGCTAATTCTTGCCGACAGCAGTGGCAAGCATAAAATCTGGCAAAACGAACGCTTCCGGAAATTGGTGGAATAGCGTTGACTGTATATGAATAGCAAACGGCGGCGGGGTAATGTCAACCTCGCCGCCGTTGTGTATGGAGATGTGTTTTCAGTCCTTCCGGTAAATATCGCAGATGTTTTTCGCCAGGGTATACATTTCGTGGCGGAGGGATTCTGGTTCCAAAACTTCTATCATGTCGCCGGCACGGAGAAGCTCCATGCAGAAGTCGTAGGTGGGGCGGAGCTCCAGTTCAAAATCGGCATAGTCGCTGTTGGCAGCAAGCTCCTTTTGGGATTTGTGAAGGGGCAAGGTGCGCAGGTAGTACTGGTGCGGCGATTTTGCCCGTATGACAATGCGCTGCACCGGAATGTCGACACCCACAATAACTCCGAACGAGTTGGCGAAATAATCCTTGGCATCGAAATCTTCGGGCAGCGTGAATGTGTCGTCGGTCGTTTCCACCTTCATCACGCGGTCGAGTCCGTAAAGGCGGATTCGCTCGTCGTTGATGCTTTTTCCCAGCAGATACCAGCGGCGTTGGAACATTCGCAGGCAGTAGGGGGCTACGGGAAAAGTGCCGGGAGTTTCGCGGTGGAAGCTCTGGTGGGTTATCTCTATGATGCGGTTTTCGTTCATGGCCGTAATGATGTCGGTCAGGAAGTCGTGGCTCGACGGCACGTCATCCACGAGTATGCGGTCTTTCAGCACGGTGCTGTGCGAAAGCGAGTTGGCTGTGGCAAATGTGTCGAGCAGCCAGCGGCTCAGCTCTCCGCTTTTCAGGCTGTCGGGATTGGATATGTAGTAGCGGTAGCCGCCTTTACGCCGGCAGTCGATGTCCACTCCCAGGCTCATCAGTATGTTGCCTTTCCAGCGGTCAAACGTTTGTCGGGGCAGCGGTTCGCCGTTGCTGACATTCTCGTCGTGCATCCATTTTTCGTTGAGTTCTTTCAGCGACAAGCCTCTGTCGCCGGCACGATACAGGGTGCTTACAATCCAAACATATTTTTCCAGTGTCGTCATGTTTCTGCTTGTTTTGTTGGTTGCAGGCAAAAGTATATAAAACTTGACTCATTCTGTAGGTCAAGTGAAATGTTTTTTTAAGGTTCGGTTTGGATTTAGGTCTAATGACCGTTTTGGGTTAAAAAAACGGCGGCAGGGTCGAGTGACCGTGCCGCCGTAGACTTATACGGATATTTGCCGTGTGCTTACTTTTTGCTGTCGATTTCTTTCAACAGTTCTTCTACTGCTGTGCGGAGCTGAGTGTCTTCGCCGGTAACGATTGTTTCCGGTGCGTTCAGCACTGGGATATCCGGCTGCAACTCGCTGTTTTCAAGGTATGTGCCTTCAGCAGTGCGGTAGCCGATAACCGGAATACCGAAAATCAGGCTCGGATCTTGCAGGCGTTCCCATGAAACGCTGGTCATTGTGCCCGGAACGGGTGCACCGACGAGCTTGCCCATTTTCTTGTATTTGTAAACCCAAGGTGTGCCGTGGGCATTGGAGTAGTTGGCTTCACATTGTACCATGATTGACGGCTTGTTCCAGCGGCGGCTCGGCATGTCGCAGGCATCACGTCCGCGGATTTCCTGAGTGAGGTATTTCTCACCGCTGAACAGCACTTCGATGTCTTCATGCAGACGGCCGCCACCGTTGAAGCGGGTGTCGATGACTACACCTTCACATTTATAATATTTGCCGAGAAGGTCGGAATAAACGGTACGGAAGCTTGCATCGTCCATCGATTCGATGTGAACATAGCCCAAACGGCCGTTTGACCATTTTTCTACGTCGGCAGCACGCTGTTTCACCCAACGGTTGTAGAGCAGGCTGCTGAACTCTCCATTGCTGATAGGTTTCACCACTTCGTCCCAGCGTTCGCCGGTTTCCGGATTACAGAATGAAACGAGAGTCTTTGTGTCGGCCTGCATGTCGAGCAGGGTATAGAGGTCGGTGTTGCATGTAACGTCCTTGCCGTTGATGCGTTCGATGATGCAACCCGGTTTAACCTTTGTAGTTGCGCGGTCGAACGGTCCGTATTCCACGATTTCAGCCACTTCCACGCCTTCGCCTGTGTAGTTCCAGTTGTAGAGCAGACCGAGGTTGGCTGTAGCGTCGCCCGATGGGCTCGGACGGAAGCGACCGCCGGTGTGCGACACGTTCAGTTCGCCCAGCATTTCGCTCAACAGTTCGGCGAAATCGTAGTTGTTGTTGATGTGCGGCAGGAATTTGCGGTAGTCGGCTGTCATCTGTTTCCAGTTTACGCCGTGCATTCCCTTGTTGTAGAAGTAGCGGTCTTCCTGACGGCAAACGTGGTCGAACATATATTCGCGTTCTTTTGCCAGGTCAAGGTCCATATCTGCATTATAGCTGATGCGTTCCAATTTTTCGCCGGCTATGCCCATTTTCTGGAATGTGCTGCCGAGGATGAAGAGGTTGTCGCCGTCCTTGTCCAACTGAAGGCCAGCCCATGAAGTGTCGAGTTTTTTCAACAGGCTTGTTTCCTTTTCGCGGAGGTCATGTTTCCAAAGGTCGTAGCCGCCTTCGAAAGCCGACAGATAGAACAGCGCTTCGCCGTCCTTGTCGATAATGGCATCGGCAATGTCGGAAGAATTCGGAGTGACACGGACGATGCGGTCCTCGATACCGTCGAGTTCCACTTTAATGTCGTTTGATTCCTCTTCTTCGGCCTCATCCTTTTTCTTGTCTTTTTTCTTTTTGTTTTTCTTGTCAGCCTTTTCGTCGGCAGCCTTCTTGGCGTTGGCCTGTTCCTTCTCCAGTTCCTTCAGGAGTTCGTAGTCCTCCTTGTTCAGGCGGTATTTGTCGAAAGCATCCTGGTTGAGGAATACGAGCATCACGTCGTTGAGCGAACCCCATGAAGCGTGGCTGCGCATACCGTAGCGGTCGGTCATGAACAGGATAGCGTTGCCGTCGAGCACCCAGTGCGGCATCATGTTGAAGTAACCGCTGTTGGTGATGTTCACCGGCTGGCTCTTGCCGTCGGCATTCACGATGGCGATGTCGGAATACGGGTCGTGGCCATTGCCGATGATTTCGAGCGTGAACCATTTGCCGTCGGGCGACCATTCATAGTTGAAAGCTCCGCTGTACCAGAGCGAGCCGTCGGTTACCTGGCGCACGGTCTTGCTTTCCGTATTGTAGACCATCAGTTTCGTGTCGTTCTCGATATAGGCGATTTCCTTGCCGTCGGGCGAGAATTTCGGAACTTCGCGGTTGATGCTGTCGGCAGGGAAGAGGGCCGTTTCTTCAATCAGCGTAGCATTCGGGAAGTTGAGGTCGTCGTCGCGGAGAATTTTTGCCATATATAGGTTCCAGGCACCGTCGCGTTCGCTGGCGTAGACAAGCGAGCGGTTGTCCGTGCCGAAGTCAACGCCGGCTTCCGCTTCCGGAGTATAGGAAATCTGTTTCGTTGTTCCGTATTCCACCGAAGTGACAAACACGTTTCCGCGGACTACGAACGCTACCTGTTCGCCATTCGGCGATACGGATGCACTTGTTGCGCCGCGTGTATAGGCGAGGGATACCGGAATGTTTTCATCGTCGGCCACCACATCGATTTCTACCATTTTCGGTGTACTTCCATTGGCCTGTGTGTAGATGGCACCGTCGTAGGTGAAGCAGAGCTTGCCGTTTTCAGCTACGGAGAGGAAGCGTACCGGGTGAGTGGAGAATGCCGTAACGGCTGTTGCCTTTTCTGGAGCATTCAGCGGGAATGAATAAACGTTCATCGAGCCTCCGTTGCGTTCGCTGAGGAAGTAGACTGTTTTTCCGTCGGCTGCAAATACCGGGTTGCGGTCTTCGCCCGGACGGTTGGTGAGGTTCGTCTGCTTGCCGGTTGCTACGTCGAGCATCCAGATGTCGCGTGTGATGGACGATGTGTGGTGTTTGCGCCATTCGTCCTCGAAGCCTTTGCGGTCCTGATAGAGCATCGTGTTGCCCGATTTGTCGAAATTGACCATTTCAGCCGGAGTACCGAGTACCTGTTCCACTTTGCCTCCGTCCAAAGCCACGCTGTAGAGTTCTGTCATGGCTCCTGTCGGGAAAAGTGCGCTGGTTGCCGGGTCCTGAATGGAGGCAGAGAACAACACTTTTTTGCCGTCGTTGGAGAATGCCCATGGCGTTTCGCTTGCCGAATGGCGGGTGAGGCGTGTGGCCGGTCCTCCTTCTGCCGGCATGACGAAGATGTCGGCGTTGCCGTGGCGGTCGCTGGCAAAGGCTATCTGCTTGCCGTCGGGCGACCATATTGGAGAACTTTCGTAGGATTTCTGTGTTGTAAGTCGCACGGCTTGTCCTCCTTCTGCCGCCACTTTATAGATGTCGCCCTTGTAGGCGAAAACAATCTGGCTGCCATCGGGCGAAATCTGCACGTCGCGCATCCAGAGCGGAGTAGTTGCACCGGCCGACAGGGCTGCCAGTCCGAGCGCAATGCTTGTGAAAGTTTTCTTCATTGGTGGTTTCTATTTTGATTTGTTTTTTACGTTCATTCGTTCCCAAATGCAGCGGGGAATCATTCTCCAAAGAGCGACAACGATGCTGTATTTCCAGTCGATGACAGCCACGCGGCGTTTGCGTTCGACTGCCTTCACGATACGGCGTGCCACATAGTCGGGCTTCATCAGCAACGGGAATTTTCCCGATTTCAGCAAGTCGGTGTCGACAAATCCCGGGCGGATGTCCGTAAAGCGGATATTCGCCTTTTCCATTGTCGACAGTTGTGCAAGGCATTGGATATAGGTGTTCTGCATCCGTTTGGTAGCGGAATAGGCCGGGGCGATTCCCAGCCCTTTTGTTCCGGCGATGGAACTGATGGCGGCAATGTGTCCGCCGCCGTTCGCCTTGAAATAGTTGAATGCGGCAGTAATCATGCGCACAAAACCCACGGAGTTGGTCTGCACGGTGCGCAATTCTGTTTCCGGGTCGAGATTCGGGTTTTGGCTGCCAATGCCCGACGACAGAAAGATGAGGTCGGCTCCGCCCATGCGTTCCAATAGTTCAAGCATGAGTTTGCCGGCGTTTTCGTCGGTCACGTCAAGGGCTTGCGTGAAAATCCGTTCGCCGCAATCCTTTGCAAACTGTTCCAACAGCGACTGCCGACGGCCGGCAATGCCGACAGTCCAGCCCTTTTCCCATAAGAGGCGTGCCACTTCTTTTCCAATGCCGGAGGTGGCTCCAATTACAACTGCTCGTTTCATAGTTTCAAAGATACTACCAATGTTTTTACCGAAAGGTCAGTCTTGTTTACATTATAAAATTTTAACATGCGAAAATCTCATAAATTGTCAGCAATGCTGTAACTTTCTTCAAAAAACGAAAAGCGTATGTTTGGAAAATTGTTGAGTGTTGTCCTGCTTGCAGGCAGTGTGCTGTTGGCTTCAGCAGGGGAGATGCGTGTGGAAAAAGGAATAGGCTATCGTTCGGCTGTCACCGACGACTATGCCGGGAAGATGTGTGTGCTTGATATTGCGGTGCCTGAACAGGCGGCCGGGTGTCCGGTTATCGTTTGGTTTCACGGCGGAGGACTGACTTCCGGAAGCCGCGAATTGCCTCAGGCGTTGCTGAATGGTAAAAACATTGTAGTCGGAGTGGAATATCGGCTTTCGCCTAAGGTAAGTACGGAACAGATTGTCGACGATGCCGCAGCGGCTGTTGCATGGACTTTCCGGAATATTGCCAAATATGGTGGCGACACGACGGCCATTTATGTGGCAGGCCATTCGGCAGGAGGCTACCTGACCAGTATGATAGGGCTTGACAAAAGCTATTTGGAAAAATATGGCATTGATGCCGACCGCATTGCCGGACTAATTCCGTTCAGCGGACAGGCAATCACTCATTTTGAAACCCGCCGTCAGCAGGGACTCGATGCCTTACAGCCCACAATTGACAAATCGGCTCCGCTCTACCATGTCAGAAAGGACTGTGCTCCGATGCTGATTATTTCCGGCGACCGCGAACTGGAGCTTTACGGGCGCTACGAGGAACAGGCCTATTTCTGGCGCATGCTCAAACTGGTGGGCCATCCCGATGTTACGCTTTATGAACTGGACGGATACGACCACGGAGGAATGGCGCAGCCCGGATTTCCTTTGCTGCTCAAGTTCGTGGCCGACCATGAGAAAAACGAAGCGAAATGACAGAAAAATAAATCGCTGTAAACACTTGTAAATTAAAAAGCTTTATATTATATTTGCTATTGGCAAACAAAGTTTTGCCTCAGAGAAGGATAGGTTTAATTTTTTATATTGCCACGAAATTCACGATGAAAGACTCATTGAAAACAATTGCCATTATTGCAGCCATGGCAGGAAGTACAATGTCTGCCTGTGGTGAAGAAATTGAAGCAAAGAAAGGTTTGTCACTCGATAATTTACATTTGGAAGGTGAAAAACTGAGCCGGTCGTACAATGCGGCACGGCAGGAAGGGAATGAAGATTCTGCTGCTCATTTTTATGAACAGTTGGGCGAATTGCTGTCGAAATACAGCAGTGGTAGCCAGATGAACGCTTTGTCGAAAGTCTTTTCGGATTCAACGTTGGAACTACAGAATCCGGAAGCCGATGCCCGTTCGTTTGTCGAGGTAAGAAAGGCTGCTTTGCAAACAGGTGATTTTATTACGTTGGCCGATATCGATGCGGCGTTCTATACAACATTTCAGCGCTATTGGGAACAACGGGGCGAACAGGAGGCTGAAACGTTGAAGGAGTTTTACGACTATGGCAACGCCGGAGCCTGTCTGGGCTATGAAATGATGTTGGCAAAAGAAAGCAACGACAGTCCGCTGGCTGAAAAGATTCGGCGGAATGTGGACGGTGTTGCTGCAACGCTCGACTCGCGGACGGAACTCTACCGCATGTTCGACGATGCATTCCAGTCTTTTGCCCGTTCCTGAAACTAAGACGGCAAACAAGATTTAGAAAGGCATTTCCCACCGAAAGGGAAGTGCCTTTTTTATATTGCTGTCAGTCAGTCAGATGTGTTGCTGTATTAGGTGTGGAATAAATATAATGTATTAAAATTAACAAATTTTAATAGGGGGGGGTAAAAGTGACGACATAATTCATACCTTTGCGGCGCTTGCAAGACAAACCTATTCAGAAAAATTTAATAACTTATGAGAATTGAAATGCTAAATCGAATCATACTGTTTGGTGCATTTGTTGGCGTTGCAGCCCTTTCGAGTGCGGAGAATATCTCCGGAACAGTCATGGATACCAGTCAAAAACCAGTGGAATTTGCGAATATCGTACTCCTGAATCCTCAGGACTCGACATATATTACGGGTGGCATATCGAACATCGACGGACACTTTTCGTTGGAAGTTTCCCAATCGGGACTTTTGCGTGTGAGTTGTCTCGGATTTGATGAAGTATATGTTCCGGGAGCTTCCGGTAATGTAGGTAATATCGTTCTTTCGCAGTCGGGTGTCAAGTTGGATGAAGTAGTGGTTTCGGCTTCAAGACCGATGACCAAGATTAAAGACGATGCTTTGGTCACTACCGTTGAAAACAGTCCGTTGGCACATGCCGGAACGGCAAAGGATGTTTTGGGACGAGTGCCGGGTGTCATTAAAAACGGAGAAAGCATCGAGGTGTTGGGTAAAGGTGCGCCGCTGGTCTATATCAACGGGCGTTTGATGCGTAATGCTTCCGAACTTGACCAACTTTCATCGGCCTCCATCAAGGATGTTGAGGTAATAACCTCACCTGGAGCGCAATATGACGCTTCCGTCAATTCCGTTATCCGCATCAAAACCGTAAAGCCGGTAGGGGAAGGGTTCGGTTTCGACAGCCGTACGGTTCTCGGTGTTGCCCATTACATATACGGATTGGAAGAATTGAACTTCAACTACCGAAAAGACGGTTTCGACCTGTTTGGTATGGTGGAATATGACAACAATCGTGACCGACAGAGCAATACGATGGTTCAGGACACGTATGCCGGTAGTCTGATTCATCAGTCGACTGATGCAAAACGCTACAATCAGTCATCACTTTATGCGGGAAAACTGGGTATGAACTATATCTTCAACGATAGTCACTCGCTTGGATTCATTTATGATTTTTCATTCCGTCCGACCACTACCCGTAACGATTCGTACACATCCTTGTCTGTTGACCGAATTTTGGAAAACGAGCTGACTACGGCCGATACGACTGATTTCTATAGCCGGCAGCATCTGGTGTCAGGTTATTATAACGGACGTTGGGGCGAATGGCAACTGGATGTGAATGCTGATGCCATGTGGAGTGATCAGGACAAGGACCAGCAGGTGAACGAAATGGCTACGACGGCTGACAACCGTGTTTTTTCGACGGCCAACAATGTTGACAGTCGTCTGTTTGCTGCCAAGGCGGTTGTGTCGCGACCTGTATGGAAAGGCCGTTTGTCGTTTGGTACGGAATGGAGCTTTATCCGGCGTACGGATTTGTACACAAGCCGGGAATCCTTCATCGACGACAGCGACACGAAGATACAGGAGGACAACGGAGCCGGATTCATCGAACTTGTGCAGACTTTCGGAAAAGTGACTGCTATGGCGGGACTCCGCTATGAACATGCCGACAGCCGTTATTACGACCACGGGAAGAAGATGGATGAACAAAGCCGCACTTACGACAATCTTTTCCCTTCCGTCTTGGTGTCGTTCCCGGTGCAGAATGTGAGAATGAAACTGAATTATACACGGAAAATTTCCCGTCCGGCTTTCAGTCAGTTGAACGGCAATGTGCAATATATCAACCGTTATATCTATCAGTCGGGAAACCCTTATTTAAAGCCTTCATTCAGAGATTACCTGTCTTTTCTTGCCAACTACCGTTGGCTGACGGTGATGGTGGACTACGCCCATGTGTCGGATTACATTATGTCCGTCTATACGCAGTATGGCGATGACCCCGAAATTGCTTTGTTGCAGAAACAGAATGTCAAGCCTTACCATGAACTGACGGGCATGGTGAACGTGGCTCCCACTTTCGGCATCTATCATCCGGTGCTGATGGCAGGTGTCAGGGCACAGTTTTTTGATGTGCAGTTCCGCGGGCAGACACTTCGGCTCGATAAACCGATGGGAATTTTCCGTTTCAACAACGCTCTGCATCTGCCGTTCGATTCGTGGCTGAACGTGGATTTTTCATGGCGTACGGCAGGAAATGCCGAAAATATGTATCTGGAAGATACTTGGCAGTGTGATTTGGGACTTTACAAGTCGTTCAACAATGACCGTTGGAGCGTGAAGTTGCAGTGCAACGACTTGTTCAGTACAGCCAACAGCGCAATGGTGTTGCGGAGTGATATTCGCGAAATTACGATGAACAAGGTGCTCGATACACGTAATTTCTCCATTACCGTGCGCTATAAATTCAATGCGACCAAGAGCAAATACAAAGGAACCGGCGCCGGAAAAGACCAGAAGAGCCGTTTGTAGGATACGTTCCTATAACTTGCTATAAAGAAACGGCGGAATGAAGTCAACCAAGATTTCATTCCGCCGTTGTTGTTACTATGTGGTTATTTTAATATTCGGTTTTGTCTTCTTTTGCTTCCCAGGCACGGAAGGCTTCGATGGCATTCGTGTTGGGTATGTGGATGCAGGGGATGGAGCGTTCGGCTTTCGGCTTGTCGAGTTCGTCGTAGATGAACTTGTCGCTGAAGTCGATGGCATCGGCATCTTCTTTCGTGTTTCCGTAATAGATGCGCGCTACGCCTGCCCAATAGAGTGCGCTAAGGCACATCGGACACGGTTCGCAGGAGCTGTAGACGTAGCATCCGTCGAGTTTGAATGTGCCGAGCTTCTTGCAGGCGGCACGGATAGCATTCACTTCTGCGTGTGCTGTCGGGTCGTTGTCGATGGTAACCGAGTTGGAAGCTGTCACTACCACTTCTCCGTCCTTTACAATGACTGCACCAAACGGGCCTCCGCCATTTTCTACACTTTTCATTGAGGCTTCGGAGGCTATTTTCAGATAGTTGAGGTCGGCTTCTGTTATTTCAATCTTCGCTTTCATTGGTTGTACTTTAGTTATTATCCATTAATAAAAACAATATATTGGCTAAAAAGTTTGCTTTCCGTTGTAGGTTTGTCCCTGCACGATGTGCCGGCGGCGTATTTCAGCATTGAGTTTGTTGGTAAATTCGTAGTTTTTCAACCCCCAACGCGGTGATATGAGCAAATGGTCGGGCGACTGCGATACGAATCGTTCCACGGCAATGTCGGGGCGGGTGCGTGACAGGAATTTCAGACACAAATCGATGTATTCCTCGGCTGTCCACGACGGTACGGACAGTTCGCCGCGTGCCACCTGGTTGGCAAGCCGTGTGCCTTTGATGAGCTGCAGCTGATGGAGCTTCAGTGTGTCGATAGGTAGGGCCGAAACGGCATCGGCGGTGCGCATGACGGTGGCTTCGTCTTCACCCGGAAGTCCGAGAATGAGGTGCAGGCCGCAGAGGATATGTCTGGCATTCGTGCGCTGTACGGCATTGACGGTGTCTTCCCATGTGTGTCCGCGGTTGATGGTAAGCAGCGTGGCATTGTCTGCGGTTTCCGCTCCGTATTCCACCAGTACGAACGTCTTTTTCGACAGCGCTTCCAGATAGTCGAGCAGGCTGTCGGGCATGCAGTCGGGGCGTGTGCCGATGATGATGCCTACCACATCGGGCACAGCCAGTGCCTCTTCGTACATGGCTGTCAGTCGTGGCAATTCGGCGTAGGTGTTCGTATATGCCTGGAAATACGCGAGATATTTCATCTCAGGATATTTCCGAGCAAAAAACTGCTTTCCTTTTTCCAACTGTTGTGTGACGGTCAGTTCCGGCTGGCAGTAGTCGGGGTTGAAAGTCTGGTTGTTGCAGTAGGTGCAGCCTCCGGTTCCTTTCAGTCCGTCGCGGTTGGGGCAGGTGAAGCCCGCATTGATGGCTATTTTCTGAACCTTCACGGAGAAATGCTTTTTCAGAAATTCTCCGAAGTCGTAGTAGGGTTTCTGTTCTTCCATAGGCTTAAAAACGGCTGGAACGGTTGATGAGCAGCATGTCAAACAGCACCATTGCTGCCATTGCCTCTACAATGGGCACGGCACGTGGCAGCACACACGGGTCGTGGCGGCCTTTGGCGTGCAGGGTGGTTTCGTTGCCGCAGTCGTCGATGGTTGCCACATCTTTCAGTAGGGTGGCTACCGGCTTGAAGGCAACGCGGAAATAGATGTCCTCGCCGTTGGAAATGCCTCCCTGTATGCCGCCGGAGTGGTTGGAAGCGGTGGTCACTTTTCCGTTGTCCGTGCGGAACGCGTCGTTCATTTCGCTTCCGCGACGGCCTACACCGGCAAATCCCATTCCGTATTCAAACCCTTTTGCGGCGTTGATGCCCATCATGGCATAGGCAAGGCGTGCGTGGAGCTTGTCGAATACGGGTTCGCCCAGCCCGACGGGAACGCCTTTTACGACGCAGGTCACTACGCCGCCTATGGTGTCGCCTTCGCTTCTGACTTGGTCGATGAACGCATACATCTGTGCCGCTTTTTCCGGGTCGGGACAGCGCACGTCGTTCGTTTCAATCAGTTCCGGATTGTAGCGCGTGTAGTCGTTGTCGAGAGCTATGTCGCCCACTTGTGAGGTATAGGCGTAAATCTTTATGCCGGCTTGCTCCAATGCCTGACGGGCAAATGCTCCGGCTACGACACGGGCTATCGTTTCGCGTGCCGACGAGCGTCCTCCTCCGCGATGGTCGCGGATTCCGTATTTGGTCGTATAAGTGTAGTCTGCATGCGACGGGCGGAACGTGTGGCGGATGTTTTCGTAATCCGACGAGTGCTGGTTCTCGTTTTCCACGATGAAGCCTATCGATGTGCCGGTTGTCACGCCTTCAAACAGTCCGGACAGCACGCGCACACGGTCGTTTTCCTTGCGTGGAGTGACGATTTTCGACTGTCCCGGTTTTCGCCGGTCGAGTTCCTTCTGGATTTTTTCCAAATCGATGGCAATGCCCGCCGGCATTCCGTCGATGACACCGCCAATGGCTTCGCCGTGCGATTCGCCGAAGGTGGTAACTGTATAGTGTAGTCCGAATCTGTTCATCGTTGAAAACGTGTTGTAGGTTTTTGTTGTATTAATCTTCCGTAGCAATGTCGGCAACGGTGGCGCGTACATAGTCGACCAACGCCTGCGGATTGATTTTCAGTTGCAGCCCTCTGACACCCGCACTTACATAGATGTATTCGTAGTTCAGGCATGAAGCGTGGAAGTAGGTAGGAAATGCCTTTTTCATGCCGATGGGCGAGCAGCCTCCGCGGATGTAGCCGGTGGTGGGCAGCAGTTCCTTCATCGGAATCATTTCCGCCTTTTTGTTTCCCGAAACTTTAGCCGCCTTTTTCAAGTCGACTTCCGCATTTCCCGGCACGACGCATACGAAATGCTTCGTCTTGTCGCCGTGCAGCACGAGGGTTTTGAACACCTGATGGATGTCCTCGTTCAGTTGGGTGGCTATGTGAGTGGCCGCCAGGTCGTTTTCGTCAACAACGTAGGGTACAAGCTCGTAGGGGATTTTTGCCTTGTCGAGCAGACGTGCCACGTTGGTCTTGTTAATTCCTGCCATAATCAAATTTTCTAATATGCAAAATATATCGTTTTGATAGATAATCGTTTATTCGTCGAACAACACACAAACCGGTGCCGGAATTTCGATTGTATCCTTTATCGAAAGCGTTCCGTTGCTGTTGATGCAGAACACCTGAATGACGTTGGTGTCGCGGCAGGCGCAGAGCAGATATTTTCCGTTAGGGGTGATGGCAAAGTTGCGCGGATGTGCCGCCGTGTTGCGGTAGGCTATCGGCGAGACAGTCCCGTTTTCGCGGTTTACCTTATAGATGGCAATGCCCTCGTTGCGCAGACGGTTGCTGGCGTAGAGGTAGTTTCCGTCGGGCGAAAGGTGGATGTCCGCACTGCCGCGAGCGCCGACCTTGTCGCATTCTATCGTCTGCACTTCCTTCAGATGAGTACCGTTGACTTCAAAAACAAAGATTTTACCCGACAGTTCCGTTAGCAGATATGCGTAGCGGCCATCTTCGGAGAAGATGATGTGTCGCGGACCGCTGCCAGCGGGGAGTTGTACGGATTCAACCTGCTGTATCGGCTTTTTCGGGTTGTCGGTAAAGGTGTATACATACAGAAGGTCGTTGCCTAAATCGGCTGCAACGAAGAAAGTGGAGTCCGGGGAGAGCTTTACACAATGGAGGTGCGGCCCGTTTTGACGGGCTTTATCGGGGGCTTCACCAATCAAAGTGAATTGTTCTGTCTGCACGGCAGGCAGGAGCTTGCCGTTGCTGCCGGTAGGAAGCACGGTGATGCTTCCGCTGGTATAGTTGGCGGTCAGCACGTATTTTCCGTTTGTTGCCACATAGCAGGGTGCTGTGCCGTTCACAGTTTCCCGGTTGATTTCCTTCAGTTTGCCGCTTTTCTTGTCGAATGAGAATGCCGTAACGGCGTCTGTCGGTTTTCCCGATTCGTTGACGGCATAGAATGTACGTTTGTCGGGCGAAAGTGTCAGAAACGACGGATTGTCGGTTTCTGCTACGTCAAGCAGCATGGATTCTCCCGATGTCTGGTCGAACGAAAAGGAGTAGATGCCTTTGCTTCCGGTGTTGGTGTATGTGCCGACAAGCAGGTTTATGATGTCGTTGCCCGCTGTGGCCGAAAGACACATTGCAGAAGCGAGCAGAGGAAGTATGTATCGTTTCATAAGTTCAATTTTCCGTAAAGGTAATGAATATTTTTGTTTTCTCGCAAAGAAAACGGAAAAGCACCTCCGCGGGAATGTGCGGAAGTGCTTTTCGTTCAAGAGTATGTTCGTAAAAACTTTTAGTCATTCATTGTAAGAAGCAGTTCTTCGTTCGAACGTGTGCGCTCCATGCGGTCCTTGATGAATTCCATCGCTTCGATGGATGTTCTGTCCGAAAGGAAGCGGCGCATAATCCACATGCGGTTGATGGTTTCGCGGTCGAGCAGCAGGTCGTCGCGGCGAGTGCTGGAGGCGATGATGTCGACAGCCGGGAAGATGCGTTTGTTCGAAAGTTTGCGGTCGAGCTGAAGCTCCATGTTGCCCGTACCCTTGAACTCTTCGAAAATCACTTCGTCCATCTTAGAGCCTGTTTCAGTCAGTGCCGTAGCGATAATGGTAAGGCTACCGCCGTTTTCGATGTTACGGGCTGCACCGAAGAAGCGTTTCGGTTTCTGGAGGGCGTTGGCATCGACACCACCCGTAAGAATCTTGCCGGATGCCGGCGAAACAGTGTTGTAGGCACGTGCCAGACGAGTGATGGAGTCGAGAAGGATAACAACGTCGTGTCCGCATTCCACCATGCGTTTTGCCTTTTCAAGTACAAGTCCGGCGATTTTCACATGGCGTTCAGCCGGTTCGTCGAACGTAGAGGCAATCACTTCCGCCTTTACGCTGCGTGCCATGTCGGTCACTTCTTCCGGACGCTCGTCAATGAGCAGGATAATCATATAAGTTTCCGGATGGTTTTCCGAAATGACGTTGGCAATGTCCTTCAGCAATACTGTCTTACCTGTTTTTGGAGGTGCGACGATAAGTCCGCGCTGGCCTTTTCCGATAGGGGAGAACATGTCGACGATACGGGTTGAGATATTTGAATTGCGTCCGCTGCCCAGGTTGAATTTTTCGTCAGGGAAAAGCGGTGTCTGGTGTTCGAACGGCACACGGTCGCGAACGTATTCAGTCGAGCGTCCGTTGATAGACTCTACGCTGCATAGCGGGAAGAATTTCTCGCCTTCTTTCGGCGGACGGATAGGACCTTCCACCACGTCGCCCGTTTTCAGGCCGTTTTGCTTGATTTGCTGTTGTGAAACGTAGATGTCGTCGGGTGAAGGCAGATAGTTGTAGTCGGAAGAACGGAGGAATCCGTAGCCGTCGGGCATTATTTCCAGAACGCCGGTGCCTTTGACGATGCCTTCGAAATCATAGAGCGGCATAGGCGGTTCCTGCGGTTGGGGTTGCTGGCGCTGGTTGTTATTGTTGTTGGCGTTGTTGCGCTGGCGGCGGTTGTTCTTTTGATTTCTTTGGTTGTTGTTGTGAGGCTGTTGAGGTTGAGCCTGCGGTTGTGGCTGTGTCTGTTCAGCCGGTTGCTCTGCCGGTTTTGCCTCGGCTGTGTCGGTGCCGGAAGCTGCTTGCGCTTCCTGTGCCTGGCGTTGGCTGCGCGGAACGAATTTCTGTCCGCCGCTGAATGGGAAGAATGAGCTTAGGGAAACATCCTTGCGTTTCGGCAATTCTACCTTTGGTTGTTGCGGTTCAGCCGGCTGGGCCGCTGTTTCCGTTTTTTCTTCCTGTTGTGCCGGCGCATTGGTCTCTTCCTTGGCTTGTGCCGGTTCAGCTGTAGCTTGCGGTTCGTTGTTTTCCGGTGCCTGTTGTTCGGCAGTCGGTTGTTCTGCTACTTTGCTGTCTTCTTTTTTTGCCTCCGCTTTTTTCTTTGTTGACTTTTTATCGGCGGTCGGCTTCTTTTCTTCTACAGCCGGCTTTTCTGTTTCCTGTTCTGCCGGTTTTGCTTTTGATGCCGATTTGGCCGCGGTTTTCTTTGCTGTCTTTTTCGGGGCTGGTGCTTTTTCTTCTGCTTTGACTTCTTCTGTAGCCGGAACCGTTTCTTTTGCTGCCTTTTTGTTTTCAGAAGTTTTAGTAGCTTTTGTCTTTTTCGTTTTCTTGTCAGTATTAGATGTGGACTTCTGGGCAGCCTGGATAGCTTGCTGGTCAAGAATCTTGAAGATAAGTTCTTCTCCTTGAATGTTGTCGGTAATGCCTAACGAATTCGCCACTTCATTCAAAGCGGGAAGATCCATTTGTTGTAGATCTGAGAGTTTGTACATATAGATATTAATATTCGTTGCAAGAAGCAAACATCTACAAATGATGATGTGGATGTTGCTGATAGTGTAAAATTTCGATTAAAATTTAGAGTAGAATAACAGATGCCGTATTGGAAAAAGGAATCTGAGGCATCCATTTGATGCGACAAAGATAGTGATTTAATTTAATGTTGCAAAAAATGCGCCTGGAATTTTTCTATTCTCCGTATTGTTCCAGATATGCCTCGCAGGCTTCGCATAGCTCGTCGTACCATTCTTTTCCGAAACGGCGGATGAGCGGTTCTTTCAGGAACTGGTAGAGCCGGATGTTTTCTTTCCGTCCCAATGCTTCGGCTGCCTTGCAGATTTTCCAGCGGTGATAGTTGACAGCCGTGAATGTCGGGTATTCAGTCAGACGAACCGGATAGAGGTGGCAGGAAATGGGCTTATAATAGTCGATACGGCCTTCGCGATAGGCTTTTTCAATGGCACAGTAGCACATGCCGTTGTTGCCGTAGCAGGTGAATACGCAGTTTTTGCCGTCGACGATAGACGTGACAAGGTCGCCTTCTTCGTCAATGTAGCCTACGCCCTGCTGTTTGATGATTTCTTGAGCCTGGGGCAGCAGGTCGTTCCAGATTTCCGGAAGTATTTCCTTTATTTTTTCATATTCCTGTTTGCTGATGGGCGCGCCGGCATCGCCTTCGATGCAGCATTCGCCAAGACATTTGTCGAGGTTGCAGCAAAAAAACTGTTCGATAAGGTCAAGGCTGACCAAAGCTTCGCCTATTTGTAGCATAGTTTCTTCGTATGATTCTTCCACTGGGAATTTTGATAGTATTTGAGATTCTTGTTGCAAATTTATGCAAAAAAATCGGGAGAAAAGCGGAGTTTGCTGATTTTGGTATGAAAATATTTCACTTTGGCAGATAAAGTGTAGAAAAAGTCAAATAAATTAGTAGAAAAGTCCGAAAAATATATTTGACTCTGGAAAATATATTTATTGATATTAATTTTGTAGCGTGAAGATTGTTTGTGTAATAATTTGTTAATAGATTATATTAGTTTGTTTTAAATGTTTTAGGTTAAAAATCAATTGAGATGAGAAAAATTTTTATTCTGATTATCTTTATCCCATTGGTTGTTTTAGCGTTCACGAACAGAGAAAAGACACAATCGCCAGAGTATCTGCGCAGCAAGTTGGAGTCTATCCCTGATTCTGTGTTCCAGAATGTTAAACAAGAGGATTTGTTGCTTGATGAAGTTTATGTGAAATTGGCGCGTGATGGATGGAGCGCCGATGAAATCAAGAGAATTATGGGTGACTACATCAGCCGCAACCGTTCAAAGGTGCGCGGTTCGTTGGAGTATGGACGATATGCCAAGCAATGGCTGCCGACATATGGATATATGCCGGGAGGCGACACGCTGTATCAGTTCATGGACACTACCTATACGGCTGAACTTTTCAAGGCTGCTGTAAGAATGGCGCCGCGTTCTGCCGATGTACCTTATAATAATTATCTGTTGACGGAGGACTATTCTCCGGCACCTCGCAAGGCCGGTCAACGCCAGCCGGGCATTTTCCGTGCATCGAAGCCGAAACCTTCGTCGGGCCGTATTCACTGGATTCAGGTTCATCCTGAAGACCCGGACAAGATTATGGTTATTCCTGACGGTTCGGGTATTTACCGTACGGATGATTGCGGACGTACATGGGACTTGATTACAGACCGTATTCCAGACCGTGAGTTCCGTAACTATGCTACACACTCGGCTATTCCGGTTGACCCTGACAATTGGGACCATGTCTATGCCTTTATGGGCGGTACTGGCAATCCTGTTTACCGTACAGTTGACGGCGGACAAACCTGGACACGTGTGGCCGGAGCCACTCATAAGGGTTTCAAGCGCGGCCATGCTTTCCGTGATGCCGACGGCAATCTGAAATTTATCGGTGCGGTGCAGCGTTCCGGCAGCAGCTACTGGTCCAGCGACTTGTGGATAAGCGAAGACACCTGCCGTACGTGGACTCGTGTGAATGTGCCAGACTCTCTGCTCGACAACCGTGCGGAAAGTACTGTGCGCGGACTTTGGTTCCAGGAGTCGGTGTTCCATCCTACGGACAGAAACAAGATTTTCTTCCCGACATCGAAGAGCATTATGTACTTTGACGACGGAGCGAAAAGTGAAGTTGTCAACGGTGTGCGTCAATATACAATCAAGAAGTTGCACTTCAAGGTGTTCAATCAGGACAGCACTGAGCTTCGTTGCGAAGGTGTGAACTTCCCGTTCGAGGCTACATCGCAGGCGTTCTTGAATATCAATCCGAACAATCCTAACGAAATGTGGTTTGCTTCGGCTTCAAGAAATGTAAGCTATAACAATAAGACTGCTCTCTACCGTTCACGCGACGGCGGCAAGACATGGATTACTCTCCATGAACCTTATGCGGGTATCGGTTCCGGTACAATTTTCGGAAACGAGGCTCCTTGGGGCTGGCTGGGCGGTTTCGGTGTAAACTATATCGATTCGAATTGGATTTACGGATGTTCGATGAGTTCTGCAATCAGTAGCGATGGCGGAAAGAACTTTAATGAATATGTGTGGGGTAACAGAATGACCTCCTTGCAGGATGACGGCAATTATTATTCGGTTTCAAATGCCCGTCACAATGCTGATAACCATTGTATTATTTCCCATAAGTCCGGCCGTGTGTTCCGTGGTTCGGATGCGGGACTTTTGATGCGCGACAAGGCGGTGAAGAACAATGAGTGGGTTAACATCAGCGGTGATATGGGACAGCAGCTGTACTACTGCATTAAGACCAATGAATTTGGCGACCAGCTCATTCTTGGCAATACGCAGGATGTCGACGTTCAAACCTATTTTGACGGCCGTTGGGGTACATGGCGCGGATACGAAGGTAGCTTTGCCATGATTGGTCCTTATGGAAACACTTGTTATTATCCGTCGGGCGGTGGTGGCATTTCCGGTCTTGATTACGGAAGCTGGGCTTCTGGCATTACTGCTGCGGATGTATGCACCGGAAACTGGTATGTGCGTCAAGATAGAAAACTGTTTATTGTTGAAGATTTCGGCCGTTCGGCACGTCAGGTTGACGTCAAGGGACGATATGTAAATATGTATACGTTGTCGCGTGATGCGCGTGACAATGGTAAATCAACATTGTGGACAGGAACAGGATACAATATCCTGAATTATTCGAAAGACAATGGCAATACTTTCTCGGAGGATATTTTCCTTCCGGGAGTTTCGGAAATACAGGCAATTGCCGCAGATCCGGACAACAGTAATATCTTGTATGTCGTTCATAAAAAGAACAACCGCAGTTATGTGACTAAGTGGGATGTTTCTACACTGACACAGTTGGCGGATTTGACATACAATTTGCCTTGGATGAACACTGTCAATGACCTGGTATTGCACGAAGGTAGCGGTGACATTTACTTGCGAAACAAAAATACTGGTATTTATTTGCTTGAAAATGGCTCACAGGAATGGCATTTTTGGATGCAGGGCTACAATGCCTCAAAAACAGGCGCCATGTCGTTGAACTACACTACTCAGGAAATGGTTATTGCTGACTATGGCCGTGGTGTGTATATTGCTGACCTTGAAAATCCGAGCGACCGTTACTTTGACAACGGATTCGCCTTGAAGGAGATTTCTAACGTCGACGGACGCCGTACGATTGGAATTGATACGCAATGGACTATTCCTTTGTACTATTATTATGAATGGACTGTAAACGGAAAAGTTGTAAATAATCCGTACCAGTATCTTACATATCCGTTGGCTAAAGGCGACGTAGTAAAGTTGAAGCTTACGTTGCGCGAATCGCCGGATGTTTCAACAGAATCTGCAGAATATACTGTAAAAGAAAGTGCCTCTACTTCTGTTGCGCTGAAAGCAGGAAAGGCATTGTATTCTAACGGAAAAGGCCGTGTGGATTTAGGCTATGTAGACTATTTCTTCAATGACTTCACGATTGACTTGTGGGTGAAGCCGATGACAAACGGTACAATCCTTGCCAATCGTCAGAAAACGCCTGAACGTGAAGTAAAGGGCTGGTGGCTGGGACTCGAAAACGGTTCGTTGAAGTTCCGTGTTTCTCCGGCAACCGTGTTCAACCGTCCTACTTATGAAGCTGATTTCGTACAGCAGTCAACATTGGACGGCGGTGCTCTGACTATGGACGAATGGTCGCATATCGCTGTGACGGAAACACGTAACGGTACTATTGCAATATATGTCAACGGTGTGAAGCGTGGTGAACAGCAGCGTATCCGTCCGGAATTCTCGTTGAACAACAGTCTGTATCTGTCATTGTTTGCCGATGCTTACGAATGGCAGGAACTGGAAGGTGCTGTCGACGAACTGAAGATTTGGAATTATGCGCTTTCTGAAGATGAGGTAAGAAAGGCGGCATATTCACATAAGACAGACAATGTAAATGGTCTGGTATATTACAATGGATTCAACAATGGTTCGCTGGCTGCCGATAAGGAGCAGTTTACAGCTGTAGAGCCTAAAATCCGTACTCGTGCGGAAGTATCCTATGTCGATATGCCGATTTCTGTAGGTGCTACTTATGCAACGTCAGCTACTGTCAGCGGTTCTACATCGTTTGTCGACGGAGACCAGACATTGCTTACACTTGAGCCGGGTGAAGGGGTTTCTTCTGCGGTGAAGATGTGGGTGTACGGATATACAGACCGTAATTGGCTTGAAATCAGTCCGTCGAACCTTGATGCAGAAAAGTATATTCTTCAACCGATGGCATTCCAGATTAAATCATATAATGGAGTCGTAGGTGAGAATGATTTGTATACCATCTCTATACCGGCTGCAGATGTTGATGCCGGAAAGGTTTACCGTCTGTACAAGGCTCCGGCCAACAAAATGCCTGATTACTGGCAGGAAGTCGGCGACATGGTTTACGATGCAGAGAACAAGGTGCTGAAAATGGAGAATGTTGCTTTGCACGGGCTTTTGGGTTCACGTTTGATTATTGCACATTTGGAACGTGGTATCGAAGTAAAGGTCAAGGGCGTGAGCAGCATGGGAGCTGTGGAATTGTACGACGAAGAGCCTGTCAGCTTTGAATTGGATGCCCAATTGATGGGAACCGAACCGGAACCGACAGGAAGCTATGCGATTAAGACTGACCATCAGTTCGCTAAACCTCTGGGTGATTTGTCGTTCGTCAAAGGTTCTGCATCGACACAACTCCGAATCAATCCGTTCGGCTTCGGTGAGTTTGGCACAGAACAGGTTGTAAATATTACAGGTGAAGACGACCGTTTGATTGCCTATCCGTTGAAGGTTGTCAACAAGATTACGACTAAAACTATTGGCGACGGTCTTGTTCTCGACAAAGGTGGCGCATATCTGGGCACAGCATCAATTTACCAGCCGTTGAATCAGAGCAACACTGTTACGCTGATGGGATGGGTGAGAATGGACAGTGCTAACGTGCTGACAGGCAACAAGCCTTTGATTTTCTTCCGTAGCGGCTCTGTCGGAGCAACAGGTATCCACCTGAGCAACGGACAGATGCGTTGTCACTGGAACGAAGAGTCGTGGAGTTGGAACAACGCTACGTCGCTGAAGGTAACCCAAGCGGATTTGGGACGTTGGATTCATTTCGCTTTGGTTGTCAGCCCGACAGCTGTGGATTACTATATGAATGGTATGCGTTACCGTACGCAGCGTAATATGTCGAAAACTCGTATCAATACAGAATTGATGCTTGGACAGGACCAGAGCGGCGACAAGTGGTTTAAGGGTGCCTTTGACCAGGTGGCTGTTTGGAACCGTTCGTTGTCGCAGGAAGAAGTGATTTATTATATGCAGCACGGTGTGCGTCTTGATGATGAGGCTTTGCTTGCGTATGGAAATATGGAATCCTATGATGACCAAGGCTATCTTGTAGAAGCCAAGAGCGGCGACAGGGTAAGAATCTCTGGTAATGCAGAATACCGTCATTCTACAATGCTGCCGTTCAAGCCAGTCGCAGTTGAAGCCCATACGGCAACGACTACCGACAGTAAGGCCTTGCTTATTACGTATAACGGAACATCGTTGACCGGTACGCTGAGCGTGTTTGACAAGTATCCTTATAATTATGTGGATTATTCACGGTCGGTTGAAATGCCATTGTCGCAGAACAGCTACGCATTCATTTCGACAATCCGTAAGACATATACAGATAGTGATATGTTTAAATTTGCCTTCAAGCATGAAAATGTGAAGACGGGTGAAAGCTACACGCTGAAAATTCGTCCGTTGGGTTCTCAAAGCGTGTTTGCCGACAATTATACGGCAACGGCTGAGACTGACGGTGCTGTGACATTCACGGTTCCGGCCAAGAGTGTACCGGAGGCAATGGAAATGATGATAATGGCGCAGCCTTCAGGTGACGTTCCTCCGGTTCAGGCGGAAGTTTCGCTTGTTGATACAGACCGCGATCCGCAGGCTTATATTTTGTATGATGCGTACGATAATATAATTCTGAATGTGAAGAAAGTGTCATCGGGCACTGACGACAATGATATTCTTGCAACAGTAAGCGAAACGGAGTATGCTTCGATTTCCGACAGTATCATTTCTCCGTCGACAGGAACTTCTACCATTGTTGTGAAGATTGACAAGGAGAAGATAAACAAGTTTGCATGGAATCCTGTGACGGTTGTCTTGCAGGGTGCTGAAGCGGAACCGTTCCGACTCAATGTAGCTCTTGAACCTCGCGTGAACCTGTCGCTTGAAGACGGCGGTAACGAATATGTAGCTACTGACCGCGTGGTGACTCTTCCTGTGAAAGTGGAAGTTGTGCAAGGTGTAATGCCGGAAAATGTCGAATTGGAAACGATAGCCGACATTTCTACCGGATTGAATACCGACGGCGCTTATCTGTTCTCGAACAGTAAGGTTCAGGTAACGGGCTTGGAATTTGCGAATGCGGCCAATTCAACGGACGACGGATGGAATCTTGTCGGCAATCCGTATGCGGCCAATATCAATTTGACCAAGGAACAGAATGTTTCGTTCAACAGCGACGATATGGTTAAATTCATGTATCAATATGATCCGGATATGAATGCATATCTTGCCTACGACATGACAATCTATGATGCTGAACAGCATGTACGTCCGTTCACTCCGTTCTTTGTACAGGCTCTCCATTCTTCGGCAGAGATGACAATCACACCGGTGGCGAAGTCGACGAGCATCAACCGTAAAGTGTACTCGTTTGATATGGCAGAAGAGCAGAATGCAGTCTACGTATCACTGTATGCAAACGGAAAAGTGGCCGACCGCATGAAGATTGTGTTCGATGATGAGGCAAGCGAAATGTTTGTGCAGAACGAAGATGCTATCAAGATGTTCAGCATCAACGACAATGCAAACGAGATATATACGAAAGTGTATAAGCACAACTTGTCCATCAATACGATGCCCGATGAGAAGTGTGACATTCCTGTAGGATTGCGCTTGTCGGACGGTGGCGATTTCCGTGTGGAAGTTGACCGTATCACCGGACACCTTTCTGGCAGCTTGAGCCTTGTAGATTCAGAATTTGGCTTCAGCGAAGAAATGGTGGAAGGCATGGGCTACGATTTCAATGTCATGGCCGGTGGTGAACTGGAAACCCGTTTGATGATTCGTTATGACAAGAAATCAAGCGGTGTCGACAAGGTGGAAAAAGACGGTTACCCGGTTTGGGCTAAAGACGGCTATTGCCATGTGTCCCGACTTAAGGGTGACGCTATGATTCGGATTTTTGATACGGCCGGTCGCCTGATGGTGTCAGAACGTACTAAGGAACCGACATACAGTACACCGTTGCCTGACGGCGTGTTTGTCGTGAAGATTGTAGAGAATGGAAAAGAATTTGTTGCTAAAATTTTGGTGAAATAATTATGAAAAAAACATATAGCTTATTGATGATGTTGGGTTTGTGTGCGGCGTCAGCGTCGGCACAGACTTTGGACCTGCTTGGAGTGTATTCCACTCCAGGCGGCGAAACTCTGAAGGCGGTAATTGACGCCGGCGAAAAGGAAGTGGAGTCTGTCAAGACTGTTTCTTTCAATATGCAGAATGGCGGGAAACCTGAGGAACTTCAGTCCTATGACATTTTCGAAGGAAAATATGTGACAGCCGATGTGGTTTCTGCTCCGGGTGTTGAGTATGCCTATCGTATGGTGGTAAACTTTACGGACGGAACAAACATTGTTTCTGACTGTGTCGAGGTTTCGGGCGAAACTTTCAAATGGCTGGGTGATTTGAAATGGATCAGCTATTCTTCCGGCTATTTGAGCCCGGTAGTGGACCGCGGTATTGAAAACAACAATGTGATTATCAACGGACAGACTTATTATAAGCAAGTTGGTAATCATGCTGCCGGTTATCTTGAGTACAAGCTTGACAGTCCTTATACACGTTTTGTCAGCCGTTTTGGTACGATTGATGCCAACAGCTATGGCGATTTGCGTTTTAAATTCCTGGCTGACGGCGTTGTGAAGCATGAGCAGGTGGTATTTGCCAAAACGAATCCTTCGATTGGTTCAAATCCATGTATCTACGATGTTGACATGTCGCTGGAGGGAGTACAGACATTACGTTTTAATTTTGAAATCTACGACAGCAACAACTGGGGAGATCATGGGCATTTGTTGTTGGCTCGTCTTTACTTGCCGCAGGAAATGGATGAACGTGAGTCGCAGACCGTTGCTTTTGCAACACAAGGCGGAACAGTTCCTCCTGGTGTGACTTCTATGGAGTTAAAAGCAACAGCCTCATCGGGATTGCCAGTTTATTATCATGTTGTGAAAGGCGATGCCGAAATTGTAGATGGAAATCGTTTGGTCTTTCTTAACAATGCATTTGGAGAGGTTGTTGTAGAAGCTGTTCAGTTTGGCGATGAAACTTATGCTTGTGCTGTTGGAACATTGGTGTTGAATGTCGATTTAAAACCATTGATTACAGTGTTGGGTAATCAGGTTTCAACGACAGGCAACGATTATCTTTACGTTTATGTGGATGCGAAAAATCGTTCGGTTTCATCAGTCAAAATGCAATTGTATAGCAATCCGGATCAAATGGTGAGTGCCGGTGAGCTTGATATGGCAAATTTTGCCTCAGATCCGACTTTTTCAGAACCTCAAGTTTTGATTATTCCGAGATCGATGTTGCTGAGTGAGTGCTATACGTTTACAGCGGAGTTTTCCGATGGTCAGGAGCCGGCTTCTATTAGTACCGGTTATTTTGACGGAACGGCAGAGATTGTTTATGTTTCTGATACGAAATACTATAAACTCTCATCGAATTACAACAACTCTGTGAGTACGGATATTTCTGTGGGCGGTGAAACGTTGAATCTTGCAGGGAAAGTTTATCCAAAAGGTCTTGGTGTACATGCAACAGGAACTGCTACTATAACTCTTCCACAGGGTGTGTTCAATCGATTTGTGACAACTGTCGGAAAGCAGAACGGCCGATGGGGAAATATTGCCTATGTTTTAAAACGAAATGGAGAGCAGATTGCCAGCACTGGAAGTATTTCAGCTTCAAGTCCGGTCAAGTGGGACTTTCCGTTGGCTTCAGATGTATATGAGCTGACAATCAACATAGAAGAAGGTGGTGACGGCAACGGTGCCGACCACGGAACTATGGGGGGAACTCGTTTGTATTACACTCCGAAGGAGCGCAAGGCACAAACGATTGCTTGGCTTGATTCTAAGCCGGTACTTGCCTATAAGCCGACTGATGTTAAACTGACAGCAAGAGCCAGCTCTGGTCTGCCGGTAGGCTATCGTGTGATTGAAGGTAATGAATGGGCTGAAATCAGAGAAGGAGGTATTTTGCACATCCATACAGTTCCAGAAGGTATTACAACTTTAAAGGTGGAAGCATTCCAGCCGGGTGATAAGGATTGGGCAATAGCACCGTTGAAAATCTGTACGTTTACCGTAAGCAATGGATTTGTCGTTGAGCGCGACGAAACGTTGAAATTGTCCGGCGGTGACGTGCTTGACGAACTGACAATTTATGCTGATGCCTATTCTTCCGGTCAGGTTTTGGTGGAAGACGGTGTTGTAACTGTCAAGAATCTTATCTTGAAATATACATTTCGTCCGTCGGAATATACATATGTGAGCTTCCCGTCCAGCATGAACCTTGCGCAGGTCAGCAATTTTGAAGAACTCGGTTTTGCCTATAGTCCGGAAGGGTTGGGCAAGTCCTACACTATTTATGAGTACGACACTCGAATGCATGCAGCTGACCCGACTGCTTTCAATTGGAAAGCTTTGTCGGAGCCAAAAGTACAGGGCGGTAAAGGTTATGTGTTCCGCTTGAACGGAGGACTGGCTGACGATGTGGAGGTAACATTTACGGTTGACAATGCAAATCTTGAATTTGAAAATTCGATTGACCTGTTGAACCTGACACTTGATTTCGGTACAACTGAACCGGGTATCCGTCAGGCTGTTTATGTACGTCCGAAGAATGTCAATGGAAACACGTTGCGCATTGATGTGGATTACAAGCCGAGCGACTTGTCGGCTCTTCCAATCAATCATGAACGAGCCTTGGCAGATGCCCGCGTGACTTATGTTCCGGGATTTGCAGGTATTCGTCTGACGTTGCCTGACAACACTCCTGCTAAACTGGCCATCTACGATGCCAGTGGAGAAAAGTTGGTGAAGGCTGTCAGATATGTTTCTCCGATGATGATTGACATCCAGGATTTGAAAGCCGGAAACTATCAGATGATTGTTTCTTATGGTAATGCGATTGGAGTGAAGACATTTGTTAAACCCAATATAAAGTAGAGAACAAGAATTTAATTATTATAAATAATGAATTTTCGAAAAATTTCTGCATTGGCTGTTGGTTTGTGGTGCGTTACGGCATTTGCAAATTCGACAGCCAATGTCGATTCAACCGTTTTCCGGACAAAGAGTCTGGAGGAGGTGGTCATTACGGCCAACCGTGACAATTTGAAGAAAATCTATTCTGTTCAGCAGGTATTGACCTTGCCGAGCAATTATGTCAGCTTTGCAAATGCACAGAATATGAGCGATTTGTTGCTGGGTTCGGGTGGCGTTGCAGTGCAGAAAAGCCAGCAGGGAGGCGGTAGTCCTATTCTCCGCGGTTTTGAGGCTTCTCGAGTATTGCTCGTTGTGGACGGGGTGAGAATGAACAACTTGATTTACCGGAGCGGTCACTTGCAGAATTCCATTACAGTTGACCAGTTTGTTATGGATAAGGTGGAAGTGCTCAACGGTTCTTCATCGTTGGAATACGGGTCAGATGCTTTGGGCGGTACGATTGTGTTCAGTACCAAGGATCCAATGCTGGGCACTGAAAACTCCGATGTTATGGGAGGAAATGCCGTATTGCGTTATGGCTCGGTAAACAACGAGGGAACCTCGCATTTCGACTTCAACTACGGTACGGAGAAATTTGCTTCGTTCACGTCGCTGACCTATAGCCATTTCGGCGACTTGAAAAGCGGTGACAACCGGAACCCTTTCTTGTCAAAGGACGATGCCTATATTGTGCGCAACGGCTACGTGGAGGTCGCCCCTGACGGAAATGACCGCTATGTGGTCAATCCGGATGTCAACAAGCAGGTAGGATCGGGATATATGCAGTATGACCTGTTGCAGAAATTCCTGTTTCAGCCTCGGAAAGGGGAGAAGCATCTGTTGAATTTCCAATTGTCAAACACTCCCGATTTTAACCGTTACGACCGTCTTACTGAAACGAAAGTTTCCAATGGAGAAGTTCTCCCGAAGTCTGCGGAATGGTATTATGGTCCACAATTCCGTTTGATGGCGTCTTACAGTTATAAGGCGACTAACCGTTGGGGTGCAGACAATACAAATCTGACGGTAGCCTACCAGAAGGTGAAAGAAAGCCGTCACAACCGTGATTTCGGCAGCCTTTGGCTTAGCAACCGTTGGGAAAATGTAGATATACTTACGCTCAACAGCGACTGGATAAAGCGTTATGGCGACAGCCATAAGCTGCATTTGGGTGTGGACGGAACGTTGAGCTTCCTAAATTCTACGGCAAATCTGGAAAACGTGTCCAACGGAGAAACGAAAGTCAACACGACACGCTATCCTGATGGCGACAACCGAATGCACACCGTGGAAGGCTTCGCTATGCACTCATGGGAAATCACTCCGAATTTACGTATGAACGAGGGACTGCGTTTGGGGTATGCCTATGTGTATTCGAGCACTGCCGATGTAAAGGCATTCCCGTTTTTTGACGGAGGAGACATGCGCCGCGACAATCTGACCTACAGCTTTGCCTGGGGACTGAACTATCTGCCGACACGTACATGGAAAATCGCTACTTCGCTGGCAACGGCCTATCGTGTGCCGAACATCGACAATACGTCGAAAGTGTTCGATTCGAAAACCAGCACGGTGACGATTCCCAATCCCAATCTGAAGCCCGAAAAGACCGTTTCGCTCGACTTGAACATCACCAAGCATATCAGTGATATTTTCGTGTGGGAAAACGTGTTTTTTGCAACCTATTATTTTGATGCCATTACGGTAGGAAAGGGAACATTCCAAGGAAAGGACACGATGATTTACGACGGTCAGGAATGTGCCGTCTACACCAATGTCAACAGCAACAGGGCTTTCCTTTGGGGATATTCAATGTCGTTGACGGCAAGACCAACGCAGAATATAGAGTTGGGCGGTACGTTCAATTATACCTACGGCCGGCTTTTGAGTGATTCAAAAGGTCCGCTTGACCACATTCCGCCAATTTTCGGCAAAGTGGGTATTGCCTATCTCACCGACAACGGCCGGGGCCGCGTGGATTTCTATACGTTGTACAACGGCAAAAAGTCAGTGGACAGTTATAATCTTGAAGGAGAGGACAATATCAAGTATGCGACGGTGAAGGGAGAAGACGGCGAAGGAATGCCGGCATGGTTTACCCTGAACATTAAGGGCAGTTACAGCCTTAACAAAACCCTGACTTTGCAGGCCGGCGTGGAGAATCTGTTGGATACGCAATACCGTTGTTTCGCTTCGGGCATCAATGCGCCCGGTCGTAATATTTACGCTGCTCTTCGATTGAAATTCTAAAGCCGACGAAGAAAATTGGTAGGTTAAAATTAACTTAAAAACATGTTGTCAAACATGCTAAATTCATGTTTGTCGGATGTTACGGCTTTTTTAAAAAAACCGTACCTTTGCACCCGAAAAAAGCAACCAATTGTTCTATCTTAATTTTTACAACCAATGAGTATTTTTATAGTAGCCGTTTTCATTATCGGGTATGCGGGAATCGCATTCGAGAGTGGACTCAAAATCAACAAAGCTGCGATTGCGCTTTTGATGTGTGTAATTTGTTGGGTGCTCTACATGTTCGGGAGTGCCGATTACGTTGAAATGTTTCATGGAGAGGCGTTCCGTAGTTTTCTGGCGGAATTTCATTCCAACGACATGACGGCGGCCGTACGCCAGTTTGTAGGCGAAAACATTTTGCTGTCACATCTTGGCGATACTTGCGAAATCTTGTTCTTTTTGATGGGCGCTATGGCCATTGTTGAGGTGGTTGACGCTAATGGCGGATTCAACTTCGTTCGCGACCGCCTTGCTACGACTCATAAACGTAAATTATTGTGGCGCATTGTCTTGATGACATTCCTGCTTTCGTCCGTTCTTGACAACCTCACGACAAGTATTGTCATGATCATGGTGTTGCGAAAACTTGTTGCCGTACGGGAGGACCGTCTGATTTATTCGGCCATGGTGATTCTTGCCGCCAATGCGGGTGGAGCGTTCTCGCCGATAGGCGACGTGACAACTATCATGCTTTGGATAAAGGGTAACATTACTTCCATAGGTGTGATTAAAGAGATGTTCCTGCCTTCAATCATTTCCGTGGCAGTTCCGGCTCTGCTGCTCCAGACCAAATTGAAAGGGCAGCTTGAAACCGTAGCGGGGACAGAAACGGTAACCGAAGTGGCATTCTCGCGTTTGGAGAGAAATATTGTTTTCTGGGTAGGTGTAGGAGGTTTGATTTTTGTGCCAATCTTCCGCACAGTGACCGGTCTTCCTCCATTCATGGGCATTTTGCTTATCTTGGGTATTCTGTGGGCCGTTACAGAAATATTCCTCAGCAATAACCGCCATGCAAAGGAACTGAAAAAACAGCGTGTTTCGAAATTGCTTTCACGCATTGACTTGTCGACGATTTTGTTTTTCCTTGGAATTTTGATGGCTGTTGCGGCATTGCAGGAAATCGGCGTATTGTCGGCATTCGGCTCATGGTTGGAAAAAGTTTCCAATGGTGACGCCTATTTGGTGACCGGCGTTGTCGGAATCGTTTCTTCAATTGTCGACAATGTTCCATTGGTGGCAGGCTGTATGGGTATGTACGACATTGCTCCGATGGGCACGACTGATCCCGTTTTGATGAATTTCGTTCAGGACGGTACGTTCTGGCTGTTGTTGGCCTACTGTGCCGGAGTCGGTGGCAGTATGCTGATTATCGGTAGCGCTGCCGGTGTGGTCGTAATGGGCTTGGAAAAAATCACATTCGGCTGGTATATGAAACATATTACTTGGGTGGCATTCATCGGCTATCTTGCAGGTATATTCTGCTACTGGCTTGAAAAATTACTGTTGTTTTGATAGCACGGTGATATATTAGGAAATAAAATCAGCCGCGGCTGCATTCCCGGAAAGGAGGCAGCCGCGGCTGTTGTTTTTGTATAGTCTGTTAGTTGATTCTGTTCAGTATGCGTTCGCCGGCCAGGAACTGGCGGATGTTTTCGGCGGCAATTTGGATCAGTCGGCTTCTGGCTTCTTTTGTTGCCCAGGCAATGTGGGGCGTGATGTAGCAGTTGCGTGCCGAAAGCAGCGGATTGTCGGCTGCTGGTGGCTCGGTAGAAAGAACATCTACACCGGCGGCTGCAATCGTTCCGTTATTGAGTGCTTCCGCCAAATCCGCTTCGTTGACGAGCGGTCCGCGTCCGGTATTGATAAGGATGGCTGTCTTTTTCATCCTGTTCAGAGTTTCGCGGTTGATAAAGTGACGAGTGTTGTCGGTAAGAGGGCAGTGCAGGCTAAGAACGTCAGCTTCCGTCAGCAGACGGTCAAGCGGAGTCGGCTCAATGCCTTTCGGGAGCGATTCAGGTGTCTTGGAGGTGAGCGCTTTTACCTTCATGCCGAAGGCAAGGGCTATTTTTGCAGTTGCCATACCGGTGTTTCCCAGTCCGACGATACCCATAGTTTTTCCGGCAAGTTCCATTATTGGGGTGTTGCAATAGCAGAAATCTGCACATTGCGACCATTTTCCCGCTCTTGCTTCGGCTGCGTATTCCGCAATGTGGTGGGTGATGTTGAGAATGTGGGCGAATACCATTTGTGCAACAGAATCAGTGCTGTATGCAGGAATGTTGGTGACAACGATGCCGCGTTCGGTAGCCGCTTTCAGGTCCACTACGTTATAGCCGGTAGCAAGTACGCCGATATATTTCAGTTTCGGCAGTTGTCCGATTTCTTTCAGTCCGAGCACCACTTTGTTGGTAAGAACGATATCTGCATCTCCGGCACGTTCTGCCAACTGTTCCGGGGTTGTTCGGTCGTAAACGGCGCATTCGCCGAGTTTGCCGATTTCATCCCAGCTCAGGTCGCCGGGGTTTGACGTGAATCCGTCGAGTATACATATTTTAGCCATAGAAATAACTGAATGTTTTTATCAAATTAGTTTTTCCCAAAGTTACGAAAAGGAGTGCGGAGTGGCAAACGAAAACGCAGTTTTCATGTCAGGCTGTTCCGGAAATATGAAAGTTGGAAAAATAAAAGACGACCGGCAGTTCTTCAATTGCCGGTCGTCCTTATGTTTAGTTTCTAATTTATTAGAATTTGTATGCTGCGCACAGTGAGAAATAAGCGTCATCCCACTCGTCGACATATTGATATTTGAGTTCCATGCCGACTGCCCAGTGTGAGTTGATGTCATAGGCAAATCCAGCTCCGATGTTCATACCGATGTGGTTGTAGTCATGAGCGTGGAAGTAAACCAAGCCAAGAACTGGATACAGACTGAAGTTTTTAGGCAGTTCAAAACGGTAGCGGAAGTCCAGGTCTGTAGTGAGCATGTTTCCGTCGTTGAAGTAGAAGTTTAATGACGGAGCAATTTCAAAGTTTTTAGGAAGTTCGAAAGTAACGCCTAAGCCGAGTCCGAAATCATGGCGCAAGTTTGCTTTCATGTCCAGGGATCTTACCCCTCCTGCATTAGCTGCGAAAGCAGAAATGCTTAAAATGACCAACAAAAGAATTTTTTTCATAGTCGCTAAATTTTAATTGAATAGTTATAATTGCCTTAAAATTTTGTTATTTGTCAAAATATTCTTGGCTATTGTTATCAAAGGTATAGTTTTTTTGTCAAATAAACTATAGATTGTTGATAAAAATATAAAAAATTATATTGTTTTTTGTTTACTGTATAGAGGTGTTTAAACGGCAATGTCAGGTTAGAAAATTGTTTTTTTACTTGTTGCAGCTCCTGTCTTTATTTAAATTTGTAGAAAAAATAAAGGTATGGAAATAACTCTTGATGATATACAGAAATGGCAACCGGAGAGTGAAATTGAGAATTCGACGGATGAGTATTATTTGATGTTGGCACAATATGTCGACAAAATGTGGAAAAGCATGGGCGTTTTTCCCGAAATTGATGAAGATATTCGAAAAGGCGTTATTGTGGCTCTTGTGTCATACTATCAGGATGTCGTAGCCGATTTTGGCATATGGCGTTCGTTTGTGCAGTTTTGTCGTAAAGAATATCAGAAGCCGTTGCCTTTCTATGATGAGCCGGAAAATTATGTGGATTTTGAACTGAATCTTGAAGATTTGCAGTTTGTCATCTGGTACTCTTTAGAGTCGCAGTTGGGATTTCAAGGTTTGGTGTCGCCTTTCGACAGCGATTTGTTGCGGCTGGCGCGGCAGGTGTTCAAATTGTTTGATTTCCTTTATGCCGATGCTCCTGCACCGGAAAAGTTCAGGGAATTTTCGGAGGTCGACCTTGACGACCGTGAACAGGTGGCCGATATATTCCGTTTGTCGGGATGGCTGTTCTGGAACAGTTATTTCCTTCGTCCGACGAGCAAATTCGCATATGAGCCGGAAGTGTCGGAGGACGATGAACTGAGCATAGCGGAAACGTTGACCGACGAGAAACGCCTGCGCACGACTTTTGAAAAACCGACCGGTCCGCTTGCTCTCTATGTGGAGGAATGGATGCGGCTGATGATAGACAACCGTCTTCCGAAAGAAAAGGCAAAGGCGGCAGGACGGAACCATAAGTATTTTGATGCTCTGACACGGGCCACAGGCGGTAAGAATATCGCATTCTGCGACAGTTATGAGGCGCTTGAAAAGTTCTTGAGTGAAAAAATGGAGTGGGGTGTCAGCGAAGGTGGACATTTGCCTCAGATGAAGGATTTCGGCAATTTTGTCCTTTTTGCCGACCCTGAAAAGGGCCTGATTGTGGCGCACGACATTGCTGCCTTTATCCAGCATCCTGACAATCCGTTGTATAACGGCGAAATTGCCCGACGGGAAGCACATCGGCTGGTGATGGAACAGGGCGTTTGTCCGATAGATTTGCTGAAATATCTGTTTGCTCACGGAATGCTTCCGGATGCGGCCTATCCAACAGGTGCAAAAGGCGGGGCGCTGATGCAGTCCGACTGGGATTTCTTTGCCCGGTTGTATCTGCAGGATTATTATCGTGCAGATTAAACTTTTTATCGTCTTGTTTGTCATATAGTTAAATTGCTTATGCTTTTAATCAAATATGTTATGGATAACAAGAAATGGTATGTATCGTCGGCTATTATAGCCGTAGGTATTATGGTATTGGGATTTTTTATTAAAAGTGGTATTGCCGGTTTTACGGAAAATTCCCGAGTGGTGACAGTGAAAGGTCTTGCCGAAAAGGAGGTGAAGGCCGACAAGGTTATCTGGCCGATTGTGTTCAAGGAGCTTGGCAATGACTTGCCGTCGCTCTACAACAGTGTCAATGCCAAAAACAAGGTAGTGGTCGACATGCTGACGGGCAAGGGTATTGAAATGTCGGAAATAACGACAAGTGTCGATGTGACAGATTTGGAGGCCGATTCTTACACAGCCGAACGTTCGCCTTACCGTTACCGTATTTCTTCTATCGTGACAGTCAATACAAAGAAAGTGGATACGGTGCTGGAATTGTTGAAAGAACAGACTACACTCATTCAGAAAGGTGTGCCGGTGACGTTCAGCAACTACAGCTATCCGAGCATCCAATTTGAATACACGGGTTTGAACGACATCAAGCCGGAGATGATAAAGGAAGCCACGCAAAATGCGCGTAAGGCTGCAGAGCAGTTTGCGAATGATTCGGAAAGCAAACTTGGAAAAATCAAGACAGCCAATCAGGGACAGTTTTCCATATCTGACCGTGACCAGAATACACCCTACATCAAGAATGTGCGGGTAGTGACGACAATACAGTATATGCTGGAGGATTAGCATTGCTTTTAAACATAAAAAATAAGAGGCACGGCATTTTGCGGTGCCTTTTCTATTGTTTAATTTTACCCGGAAATTCGAGTGCTATGGAAACAGAAAAAGAAAAAGAAAAGGCTGCTGCAGGCAGACTCTATGACGCGAACAACGACATCACGTTGCAGCGGGAAATGTATGAAACCCGTTGCCGGCTGTATTCGTTCAACCAGCTTCCGCCTTGGGAAAAGGAGAAACGGGAGCAGGCGTTGAGAGAACTGATTCATGTCGGAGCCAACGCTACGGTGCTTTCACCGTTTCATTGCGATTACGGCTACAACATTGAAATAGGCGACAATTTCTTTTCAAACGTGAACCTCGTGATTCTCGACGGCGCAAAAGTGAAAATCGGGAACAACGTGTTCATTGCCCCGAATGTGGGTATTTATACGGCGGGCCATCCGTTGGACGTGGAGCAGCGCAACAGCGGGCTGGAATATGCCTATCCGATAACGATTGGCAATAATGTCTGGATTGGCGCCGGAGTTTCCATTCTTCCCGGTGTGACGATTGGCGACAACACCGTTGTCGGAGCGGGAAGTGTCGTGAACCGCAGTTTGCCGTCAGGAGTCCTTGCTGTCGGCAATCCCTGTCGGGTTATAAGAAAAATTACAGAACAAGAATAGGAGAATAGAGTTGTGGATAAAATAAAAGGTATATTGTTTGCCGCGTTGTCGTCATCGACTTTCGGTCTGGCTCCTTTTTTCACTATTTCATTGATTATGGCCGGCTACTCGACATTCGAGGCGTTGTCCTACCGTTGGGGAGTGGCTTCCCTGTTTCTGTTTTTGGTGGGAGTGTTCAGCGGTGTCAAGTTCCGGATGTCATGGCGCGATTTTCGGACGGTGTTTTGTCTGAGTCTGTTTCGTGCCACCACATCCTTTTCGCTGGTCGTTGCCTACCAGAACATAGCAAGCGGAGTGGCTTCCGTTATCCACTTCATGTATCCTCTGGCTGTGGCTCTCACGATGATGTTCGTGTTCAAGGAGCCGAAGTCGAAAACCATTATTTCGGCCATTGTCATATCGATTATAGGCGCTGTGTTCCTGTCAACCGGAAATATTGAATCGTCGGGAGGCGGTGATACCGTATTGGGCATCGTGATGTCGACAATTTCTGTCTTTTCATACGCCGGATATATCGTGGGCGTGCGGCGTACACGTGCCGTCAATATTCCGTCCGTTCCACTGACTTGCTCCGTTATGGGTATCGGGGCCGTATTGTTTATTATCGGCGGATTTTTCACCGGCGGTATACGCATTGAAACCGACCCGCATATTTGGCTTTACATTGCCGGACTGGGACTTGTGGCAACCGCCATTTCGAACATTTCACTGGTGCAGGGCATAAAGCTGGCCGGTCCGACTTTGGCTTCCATTATGGGGGCCATGGAGCCGCTTACGGCTGTGGTTATCGGTATATTCGTATTTGGCGAAACATTCTCATGGCATACGGCAGTCGGAATTGTTCTTATTCTTTTTGCCGTGTTGCTTGTCATATTGAAGCAGCAAAAGAAATAACGTTGAAGACTGGATTTTCCTATGCTATTTGTGCTTGATTATTCTTGGGAACAGTTTGCGGAAACGCACCATTTGAGTGGTGATTTTGCCGCCGGCAATAACCATTGTCACTGCCAACAGAATAAGCAGAATGCCGAGGGCTATGCGTCCGTTCATCGTTTCATTGAAAAGTGTGACACCGAAGAATACGGCCGTGACAGGCTCGAGTGCCCCCAATATGGCAGTGGGAGTTGAGCCGATATATTGTGCGGCAATGGTGGTACAGAGGAATGAGATGGCAGTGGGGAAAAGGGCGAGAGCAAAAAGATTGACCCAGTGCTGCCAGCGGAAGGGCACCATCAGATCCGTGCAGAATCTTGTACCGACAATAAATACGAGAAGTCCGAATGAAATGACATAGAACGTGAGCTTTACAGTGGCCACGTTGCGGAGTATCGGACGGTTGACACCAACAATATAGATGGCATACGACAGTGCCGAGCCCATGACAAGCGCCATGCCGGTCATGTTGAGAGGGGCGCCTCCGTCTTCACTCTTATAGAGCAGTGATATGCCCAACAGGGCAAGCACTGTGCAGAGTATGGTCTGTATGGTGAGTTTCTCTTTAAATCCTATTGCCATGATGAGTGCCACCATGATTGGATAGACGAACAGAATGCTAGATGCTATGCCGGCTGCCATGTATTTGTAGCTGACAAACAGCATGAGTGACGAAAGTGCTGCCAGAATACCCATAATGGCCGTTGCGCCGAGTTCTTTCCGCTGGATACGGAAATTACGTCCGCGGCTGACAATCATAATGCCGAGAATGGGAATTGAAAACAAATAACGGAAGAAAAGAACGGAGTAGGGGTCCATCCCGTCCTGATAGAGAGGGAGGGTGAACAGAGGGTTCATTCCGTAGGTTGCCGCCGCAATGGCTCCAAGCATATAGCCTTTCGTTTTAGTGCTCATAGTCGTCAGAGATAGAAAAATGAAAATTTCCGGCAAAGGTATAAAAATCTTTGCTGCCCGTCAAAAAACGGGGCTGCTTCTGATTGGTTTCAGAGGTAGCCCCGAGGTTTATTTTCTGGACCGAAAACTATTTCAGTTCTTTGGCGATAGCGTCGGCAATGCGTTGCATTTCTTCTGCCGGCAGCGACATTTTCGGTTTGTTGAAATACATGTCCTTTTCCTCGATGATTGGAATGAGGTGGATATGTGCGTGCGGCACTTCCAAACCGATGACTGTCACACCGATACGCTTGCATTCAATGGCTTTCTCCATTGCTTTTGCCACGCGGCGTGCAAAAAGGTTGAGTGAAATGAAGTCCTCTTCCGAAAGATTGAAAATATAGTCGTTTTCAGTTTTCGGCACTACGAGAACGTGTCCTTTGTTCACCGGGCTGATGTCGAGAAAAGCAAAGTTCTTTTCGTCTTCGCCCACTTTGTAGCAGGGAATTTCGCCTGCGATGATTTTACTGAAAATAGTAGCCATAGCTGTATGTAGAATTAAATCTCGATTTTCACGATTTCAAAAGTCATCACTCCTTGCGGAACCTTGATTTCAGCCACCTCGCCAACTTTCTTACCAAGCAGACCTTTTGCGATAGGTGTGCTGGAAGCGATTTTCATTTCCTTGAGGTTGGCTTCAGAGTCGGCAACGATGGTATATTTCATTGTGGCACCGTTCTTAGTGTTTTTGATAGTAACGGTGTTCATGATTTGTACTTCATCTGTGTTCAATTTGCCTTCGTCAATGATGCGTGCGTTGGCAAGCATGTCCTTGAGTTGGGAAATCTTCATTTCGAGCATACCTTGTGCTTCTTTAGCTGCGTCGTACTCTGAATTTTCAGAAAGGTCGCCCTTGTCGCGTGCTTCGGCGATAGCTGCAGATATTTTGGGTCGCTCTACGCTTTCAAGGTATGCGATTTCTTTCATTTTCTTGTCGTACCCTTCTTTGGTCATATAAGTTATAGCCATAGTTGGAATAAAAATTTGGTTTTAAAAAGTTAGTAAAAAGAAAAAGAATCTCCATCACCGGATGATCGAGACCCCTCTTCGCTTTTTTGAATATGTTGATATTGCAAAGGTATGGATTATATTTATGAAAAGCAAATAAAATGTTGAAAATTTGTATTTTGCATAATTTAAGACTGCCTTTGCAACAAATTCCGGAAATTGCAGTTCATAAGAATATGATAACGATTAAACGTGCTACGGCTGACGATTGGACTACGGTCCGCAAGGTGGCGGAAATTGCTTTCCCCGCCACTTATTCCGACATCTTGTCGGAACGTCAGATTGACTATATGATGGAATGGATGTACTCTGCCGAAAGTCTTGTCCGACAGATGGAGGAAGGCCATGTCTTTTATATTGCTTACGATGGCGATGGTGTTCCTGTTGGCTATGTTTCGATACAGCCGGAGGGGAAAGATGTTTATCATCTGCAGAAACTTTATGTGTTGCCCGAACGGCAGGGTGAGGGAATCGGACGGCTGTTGTTTTCCACGGCAGTGGCAGAGGTGAAGCGCATGTGTCCGGAAGCCCGTCGCATGCAGTTGAATGTCAACCGCCAGAACAAGGCTTATGACTTTTACTGCCGCATGGGTATGCGGAAAGTGGATGAAGGTGATTTCCCGATAGGCGGAGGCTTCTACATGAATGACTATATCATGGGCTTGGATCTGTGATGTGTACTTTGTTTATGCCCTGTAAACGCTGGATAGAATGTATGAGTTTATAGGGCATACTTTATATAGATGATGTAATGTAAGTGGATGTGTGTCAATGTTTATTATGAAGTGCTTTTGTTTTGGACAACAAAGTTGCTGCAAAAATGTCATTCCCCTTGCGAAAGGGATAACATCAGTATTATGAACGAAACAAATGCTATGACACATACCAATGCTATCAAGAGCCCTTTTATCTCTTTTATTTGGTCTTCTTTTGTTTGTCCGAAAATTTTCCTGCCGGCATAGGAGTCAATGGCATCTGCCAGTTCTTTTCCGTTGTAAGAGTAGTCGTTGAGTCTTATTTGGATTGTATCGCTGCCTTTCGTAACAACTATCAGATAATATGTGTGATAAGCATTAAGACCGGTGGTATGATAATAACATCGGCTGATATTTTGCCAAAGGATAGTCTTTTCTTCAAATGGAGTTATGCCGTTACGGTCTATTTGGAGAGGCATGTCTTTTTTTCTCCGTTCGTTGAGTCCGTAATAAGCCAGCACTATTGATAAAATGATAAACAACATACCGAAATTGGGCTCCAGTAATCCGCAAATGAAAAAGAGAGCCGCAAACAGTAAATAGTAGAATGAGCCTTTGTTGCTTGTGTGTAATACGTATGGTTGGGATGTGTCGAATTGATATGTAGTCATAGCAGCTATTTCTAATTTTAAAATTTGATGGCATTATGCTGACAAATGTACTAAAATAAATGTTATCAAAAAAACGATTGTTTGCTTTGTTGAAGGAATTATTTTGAAGTTGAAATACTGGAAACATATTAACAATTTCAATATAAAAACGAGGCTTTTTCAGTAAAAGTATTATCTTTGCATTAGACAAATAGAATGCTATGTCAGAAGTCAAGAAATCGGATAGTGTGGTAATCATTCCCACATACAACGAAAAAGAAAACATTAGAGACATTATCGCTGCGGTGTTCGCATTGCCGCACCAGTTTGATGTTCTGATTATCGACGACAATTCGCCCGACGGAACGGCGGCAATCGTCAAGGAACTCCAGAAAGAAAATCCGGGCAGACTGCATTTGCTCGAACGCAAAGGCAAGCTGGGCTTGGGTACGGCCTATATTACGGGCTTCAAATGGAGCGTGGAACAGAAATATGACTTCATTATTGAGATGGATGCCGACTTTTCGCATCCGCCCAAGAAACTGATAGAGCTGCGTGAAGCCTGCCTGAATGGGGCGGACGTGGCCATCGGTTCCCGCTACATCTCGGGCGTGAATGTGGTCAACTGGCCGATGGGGCGTGTGCTGATGTCCTATTATGCTTCGGCCTATGTGCGCATCGTCACCGGCTTGCCGGTCCGCGACACGACTGCCGGTTTTGTTTGCTACCGCCGCAGGGTGCTGGAGACGATGGAGCTCGACAAGATTCAGTTCAAGGGCTATGCTTTCCAGATTGAAATGAAGTTTACGGCCTACAAGATGGGCTTCAAGATTGTGGAAGTGCCTATCGTGTTTGTCAACCGTGTGTTGGGTACGAGCAAGATGAATTCCAGCATATTCGGTGAGGCCGTCTTCGGTGTCATCAAGCTGAAGGTGGGCAGTTGGTTCCGAAAATATCCGAAGCCATAGCAGAAACAGTAACTAAGAATTGCATTATTTTTTATGTCAAGAAAAATTTTGTATAACGGCGAGCTGGTCAATGAAGGAAGTTCATGGACCGGCTACGTTGTTATTGATGGGAATACAATTGAGAAGGTAGGCAAGGGTGCGCCTACAGTGGAGTTGCTTGCAGGATGCGACGAACGCATTGATGTGGACGGTGCTTGGATTTTTCCGGGTGTCATCGATGATCAGGTGCATTTCCGTGACCCGGGACTGACCCATAAGGCAGACATCGAGACGGAGTCGGCCGCAGCCGTTGCCGGCGGTGTCACTTCTTTTATGGACATGCCGAACACACAGCCTCCGACGACCACCATCGATGCCTTGCAGGCCAAATGGCAGCGGGCTTCGGAAGTGTCGCTTGCCAATTACGGTTTTTTCATCGGGGCGACGAACGACAACCTGAACACACTGCTCAGCATCGACTATACGTTTACCCCCGGCGTGAAGCTCTTTTTGGGCGCTTCGACCGGAAATATGCTGGTGAACGACAAAAACACGCTGAAAGGCATCTTTTCGGAAGTGCCGGCCTTGATTGCCATCCATTCGGAAGACGAAATGCTGATACGCCGCAACCGTGACTTCTATGTCAACAAGTTCGGCGAGGACCTTCCGATTCAGTACCACCAGTTGATTCGCAGCACGGAAGTGTGCTACAAGTCGACGGCGCGGGCGGTGGAAATGGCGCATAAATATAACACGCGCCTGCACGTGCTGCACCTTTCTACGGCGCGCGAACTGGAACTTTTCGGCAATGAGCCGTTGAACGAGAAGCGCATCACGGCTGAAGTGTGCGTCCACCATCTGTGGTTCACCGACAGTGATTATGAAAAATACGGCAACCTTATCAAGTGGAATCCTGCCGTCAAGACCTGGGATGACCGTGCGGCTTTGCGCAACGGCTTGAATCAGGGCTATATCGACATTGTGGCCACCGACCATGCTCCACATCTGCTGTCGGAAAAGCAGGGAAGCTGCCTGAAGGCCGCATCCGGCGGACCGCTGGTACAGCATTCGCTGCTGGCAATGCTGGAAATGGCAAAGCAGAATGTGTTTACGGTGGAGACGGTGGTGGACAAGATGTGCCATGCGCCGGCCGATTTGTATCACATCAACCGCCGCGGCTACCTGCGTGCCGGATATTTTGCCGACCTGGTGGTGGTTGACCGTAATGTGCCGTACACCGTCCGTGCAGAAAACATTCTGTCGAAATGCGGATGGTCGCCGTTTGAAGGATATACGTTCCACAATTCCGTCCGTCAGACTTACGTGAACGGAAATCTAGTTTACGACCAGGGTACGGTAATCCGTGGAACAAACGGCCGTCAGTTAAGATTTAATAATTAAGAAACTATTCGGAATACAGAAAAAGACAGTTTATGAAAACAGACAACATGACAGGTTTGACCGACCGGGAAGTTCTGGAAAGTCGGGAAAAGCATGGGGTGAATATTCTGACACCGCCGGAAAAGGCTTCCGTGTGGTCGCAGTTCCTTGAAAAATTCAACGACCCTTTGATAAAAATTCTGCTCGTAGCCTTGTGCCTTTCTGTGGGTATTGCTAGCTATGAAGCGTTCGGGCTCGGCGAGGGCATGCACGCCTTTTTTGAGCCGATTGGCATTCTGATTGCCATCCTGTTGGCTACGGTCATCAGCTTTGCGCTGGAACTGAACGCCAACAAGAAATTCGAAATGCTGAATCAGGTGAACGACGATATTCCTGTGACCGTGATGCGTAACGGCAACATGACACAGGTGCCGCGCAAGGACATTGTGGTGGGCGATATCGTCATGCTTGAAACCGGAAACGAGGTGCCGGCCGACGGTACGCTGCTCGAAACCGTCTCGTTGAGCATCAATGAAAGTACGCTGACGGGCGAGCCGGTCATCAAGAAAACCCATATCCCCGAAGAATTCATCAAGGATGCCACTTATCCGTCGAACAAGGCGATGCGTGGCACAACGGTGACGGAAGGTCACGGCGTGATGCGTGTTGAGGCTGTGGGCGATGCTACGGAATACGGAAAGGTGTATGTGGCTGCGCAGATTGACAACGGGGTGAAAACGCCGCTGACGTTGCAATTTGAACGCCTCGGACGACTGGTTTCGTATGCAAGCTACACCATCGGTGCGCTGATTCTTATCGGCCGTATGCTGATTTACGACTACAGCGTGGCATTCGATGCCATTCATTTTATCGACTATACGCTGACCACCATCATGCTTGCCGTTACGCTGGTGGTTGTGTCCGTTCCGGAAGGCTTACCGATGAGCGTAACGTTGAGCCTTGCCTTGAGCATGCGCCGCATGCTTGCCACCAACAACCTTGTGCGCAAGATGCACGCCTGCGAAACAATGGGTGCGACTACGGTCATTTGCACGGACAAAACGGGTACGCTGACACAGAACCAGATGCGCATTTACCAGACTCAGTTCAGCGAACTGGGCGAATCGCAATTGTTGGGCGACGACACTACCGGCAAGACAATTGCCGAAGCCATAGCGGTCAATTCGACTGCCTTCCTCGACCATAGCGGCGAAAAGGCTACCGTGTTGGGCAATCCTACCGAGGGCGCGTTGCTCCTGTGGATGGACGAACAGAAAATCGACTATATGCCGTTGCGCGAAGGTGCGAAAGTAGTGGAACAGCTTCCGTTCTCCACCATGCGCAAATATATGGCTACGGTTGTCGACAGTCCGGTGCAGGGCAAACGTGTGCTGTATGTGAAGGGTGCGCCTGAAATTGTCATGGAAATGTGCCGTAACTTCAAGAACGGCGTGACAAAAGAAGGCTTGAAAGAGCAGTTGCTCGCCTATCAGCAGAAGGCCATGCGTACGCTGGGCTTTGCCTATCAGGTGGTCGACGGCAAGGCGATTGCCGACGACAAGGTGGTGGCCGACAACTTGACATTCATGGGCATTGTGGCAATTTCCGACCCGGTGCGTGCCGATGTGCCTGATGCCATTAAGGAAAGCTTGAATGCCGGTATTAAGATTAAGATTGTGACGGGCGACACTCCGGGTACAGCCAAGGAAATCGGCCGTCAGATCGGATTGTGGAACGATGCCGTTGACACTGACGAAAACCATATTTCAGGGCCTGATTTTGCAGCCCTTTCCGATGAGGATGCTGCTAAGGCCGCTTTGAAGATAAAAATCATGTCGCGTGCACGTCCAACCGACAAGTCACGCCTTGTTTCCCTGCTTCAGCAGCAGGGTGAAGTGGTGGCCGTGACGGGCGACGGTACGAACGACGCTCCGGCGTTGAACGCCGCACAGGTCGGACTGTCGATGGGCGACGGTACTTCGGTAGCAAAGGAAGCGAGCGACATCACGATTATGGACAACTCGTTTGCGAGCATCACGCGTGCCGTGATGTGGGGACGTTCGCTCTATCAGAATATCCAGCGGTTTATCCTCTTCCAGCTTACGGTGAACCTCGTGGCATGTATGATTGTGCTGATTGGTGCGTTTACCGGTCAGGACTCTCCGCTGACGGTGACACAGATGCTGTGGGTGAACCTGATTATGGACACATTTGCTGCCCTCTCGCTGGCATCGTTGCCGCCGAGCATGGAGGTGATGAAGAACAAGCCGCGCAAGATGACGGACTTTATTATCAATCGTCCGATGAAATGGTTTATTATCGGTGTGAGTGCCGTGTTCGTGTTCGTGCTTTTCGGCTTCCTCCAGTATTTGAAATACAGCCCGGAAACCGAATTGTCGGCCTTTACGCTCAGTGAGTTCTTTGCCAACTATTTCAAGTTTGACCCGGTTCACGCTTCGGTATCGCCTTACGATTTAACGGTGTTCTTCACGTTCTTCGTGTTCCTCCAGTTCTGGAACCTGTTTAACGCCAAATCCTTCGAAAGCGGACACTCCAGTTTCCAGAAGATTCGTGAAAGCAAGGTGTTCTTTATGACGATACTCGTCATTCTTGTCGGACAGGTGCTTATCGTGACCTTCGGAGGCCAGATGTTCAGCGTAGTGCCTTTGAAATGGCAGGATTGGCTGATACTGTTCGGAGCGTCGTCGGTTGTGTTGTGGTTGGGTGAGATTGTGCATTTCATCCACCGTTGTACGAATAAATCAAAATAAACGAATGGGACTGTTATACAATCACAAGAATAAAAACGACATGGTTGTCCTGAGCGAGGAAACGCTCGAAAACAACGAAGGGGAGCTCTACACGTTTGAACTGCTCCCCGACGCTGACAACCGCGAAACGGAAGAGGAAGGAAAGGAGGATGCCGATGTCAGGTAAACCGTACATTCCTTTCAATATCGACAACAGCGAGAATTGCTTTAGCAACGATTCTCGCATTTTCTTTGATGAAGAGCTGCATCAGTACACGCTCGACAACGGTGCGTGTCTGACACCTGTCAGCGCGGTGATAAGCCATTTTTTCAAGCCGTTCGATTGCGAATACTGGTCGGCAAAGAAGGCGCGCGACCGCAATGTGGAGCAGGGCCTCGTGAAAGAGGAATGGGATGTGAAAGGTCATGCGGCAAGCGAGGTGGGAACCCACATGCACGCACAGATTGAGAACTTCTTCCTGAAGCGGGAGCAGGAAATGCGCTACGATTTTTCCTATCGTGGACAATATCTTCAGGTGGACGAGGAGTTCGACATCAGCTACGAAATGGCGCAGTTCCGGCGTTTTCTCGACAGCGTGGAGCTGAATCCTTTCCGTGTGGAATGGAGGGTGTTCGACGAGGCACAGGGCGTGGCAGGAACCATCGACCTTGTGTGCCGCAACGGTGAATGCTTCGACATTTACGACTGGAAGCGCAGCGCGAAGCTGCCCGACACGAACCGCTGGCAGCGGGGTTGGAAAGGCTTGGAGCACCTCGAGGATACGTCGTACAACCACTATTGCCTACAGCAGAACCTGTACCGCTACATATTGGAGCACAACTACGGGCTGCGCATCGGGAATATGCACCTTGTGGCATTCCATCCCGACCTGGCGAGCTTTAAGCTGATGCGCGTGCCGCGTATGGACAAAGAGATAGAACACATGCTGATGCACCGGAATGATTGATTCATTTCGGTGTTTCTTTTTTCTGAAAATAGGGGGGAGGTTAGAGGGCAACTCGTAGCGTGTAGTCGCCGATTTTCACGATGAAAATGCCGTGAGTGTTAAGGTTGAGTTCAAACGTTCCCGGCTCGACAACCGCCTGCGAAATGGTTTGTCCGAGAATGGTCAGCACGCGCACCGTAGTCTTTACGGGAGTTTTGATGACGAGTTTTCCGTTCGACGAATAGAGTTCTACGCCGTCGGTGTTTCGTGGGTTGTTGAGGCTTCGCATCTGCTGTTGGGCAGTGGCTTGCTTCCATTCATAGCGGTTTTGGGCCTCTGTTGGTACAGATGCCGCCGCAATAAACAGAACTGCAAGTAAAAGCCATTTTTTCATATTCTCGTCAATAATTTATTCTTCCGATAGAGCCAGCCATTTCTGTGCTCATATCTTATGCAAAGATACGAGTAATTCAGCGAAATTGTTCACTTGATCGGGGATTTTTCATGGTTAATAATAAGTATAATCTATATTGTAAAAAATAATATACTTATGTATGAATTTGATATGATGTTGTGTTACACTTACAAATACTTTGATTGTAGGGTATGAGAATATATATTATAAAATAAGAGTTGGTGCTGTTATTAGGTTAACGAAATCTCTCCGTTTTTAACTTTTTCTATCGTTGCTTTTCTATGATAACCATTCTTTGTGTATTCGTTTATCCAGATAAGTTTTTTAGTACCATCCCCATAAGGTTGTAATCTAAAATGACCACTGACTTGGAAACTCTCATTATTACATATTTCAGTGTACCATTTACTATCAAATAGATAAAAATCTAGTCCAGATTCAGTGATTGTTTGTTTTTTCTTGTTTTTCTTAATTTCTTTTTTTATAGTGCTTGAAACTTTGCGCAATTGAACTTCCGCCCACTGTCTTAAACATAAATAATCTAAAACCATATCAATATAGTCTCTAAGATTTACTTCCATGCAATTGTCTAATAAAGGCACAATCATACAATCTAATTGATGGCCTTCTCCTTTGATCTTATCTTTGGGTGAAACGCAAATATAATAAGTTGGAATTGACAGGTGTTTGCTTATTGTATCATGGAATACCCATAATGTTAGACATCCATTTTTTATGCTGTAAACTATATAGCAGCCTTCAAGAAAGTATGGACTGCGAACAATTCCATTTTCATTCTCAAGTTCCTTGAGAATATCTATATGAAATTGGGTAAACTTCATAAAAGATTTGTCCATCGTTTCTATGAATGTTTTTGAGAAAACTACTAATTTACGACAATTCCCTTTAATGCTAGAAAGTTCTCTAATTGCATTTTCTCGATCTGAATCAACATCATTTCCAACACTATAGTACCAGTTAAGAATACTTTGTGGCAAATCTCTGTTGTCAAGATTGAATAAATATCGGAATAATGTGATTTCGTTTATACTTTTATTTTTCATTGGGTTTTCATTACTTTAGAACAACGGTATCTCTAATTCTTTGATTTGCTAATTTAGAACGAATGAAAGGAAGTGTATTTCAGTTTAAAACAGGAATTTACTGTTTGGGCTCTTGGAAAAAACATCCGCGGTAAACATTTTTCTTTTAGCTTGAAAATATTTTTTCTCTTTTAGATTTTTTGAGTGGATTTATTGTATGTGGAGGTTTTTAAATTCTATTTGTGAATATATGAATGCTATTTCCTTACTTTGAAAATTTAAAGTCCAGACATCATTTTCTTTCTTTTTGTCTGCTCCGATTGCTTGCATGAAACGGCAAAATTCCTTATAGTTATTCTCTCCTTTTTTTTCATTGTAATTTACTTCATTTTCAAATCCTGTTGTTTTAAATACTAAAACAAGCATAATCGATTTTTGAAAATTTTGTCCATAATCACCTTTTTCTATTGTAGCAGCTGCTGCGTGAAAAAGTTGATAGCGTAGTTTTTTGTCTTGTTCTGAATGGTGAGGAATGAATTTTTCAAGCAGTTCTTTTGCTCTGTGAGTATTCTGTGATTTGAGACTATTTTCGATTGTGCACCCAAAGCTTTCATCAACTTTTGCTTCTACGGTTATGAAAATCTTGTTATTATTTTCTAACTTTCCAATTAACACCATATCTCTTTGACTCTTTCTTTTATAATTGTCAAATTTGACAGATGCTTCAACGTCACATGATAAAAAATCTATATTACCAATTCCACATTGTTGCAGTTTCTCTGCTATGATTTTTAATCCATTCCTATTTAATATAAAATCAGCTAAGGAATAGGCACTTCGTCCTTCTTTCCAATGTTTTTCATCATTAAAAGCATTTTCCCAATCTTTGAGGGTTGATACTTCTTTATTTCGTACTGTTATTGTTAATGGCATTGTTATATATATTCAAATATTTTTAGTAAGAATAATTGTAAATAATGAAACTAAATTAGTTTATGAATGTTATTCATTTTTCTTTCCTCGTTTGCGGGTAACATTTTGTTCGTTCAATACATCATCTAACGATTGGTATTGCTTTTGGGCGAAGAGGGAGTCAAAGTCGGACAGCGCATTCAGGGCGAATCCAATTTGAAGCAATCCTTTCAATGAAATTTCTCCAGTTTGCTCAAATCGACGATATGTGGCAAACTTGAGTCCGGCCCGGGTGGCCATGCCTTCCTGGGTGAGGTTTAATTCCAGTCTCCGCGCTTTTACTTGTGCCGCAATCTGCTGTGCGGCACTTTGGGGTGTTTGAATATTAAATGCTAATATGTTGTTCATAATAGCCGGTTTTGCGTATGAACAAATAATATATTGTTTTTTACAAATATACGATTATTTCTCAATAAATCATAGTTATGATTGTTTTTTTCTACTTGGATTTTGAAAAATAGAGGAGGAAAGGGGATACGAAATGCCGCTTTCCGAAACGGCGGTTTCGGAAATGCAAAACGGGAGAAGAACGGGAGATTTTCAGCCTAAAACGGATATTTCCGTTTGGGATTTTTGGGAAACCAGCCGCGGCGGACGCGTTTCTCTTGTTCGAAAATCTCGCCGATGCCCCACAAGGAGGAGAAGCCGGTTACGCCGAGAATGACGGACCAGAAAAGGTCGTCGATTTTCCACGACAGGAAGCAGCACACAAGGCCGACAATCAGAAATGCCCACCAGATGCGTACGCCGAAATAGTATTCGCCTTTGATGACAAGGGGATGGAACACGCCGATGATGAGAAATGTGCAAAGTCCGATGAGGAGTCCTGCCATGTGGTATGTCGTAAGAAAATCTATCATAATGCTATCAGGTAAGGGTTGACGAATCCTTTGTAGAGCAGTTGTGCCAAGATGTAAAGGATTACGATGTTATATAAATAACGGTTGTTGAGGTGAATTGTTCGCTGATTGCGCGACAGTGTGTAGAGCGAAACGGCGATGGACACCAGTAGGAGTATGCTCCAGACTGACCAGTCGGCGAACGGCGGCATGCGGTAGCCGAACATTTCGATGCTGACACCGAAATGCAACGCCACGAACATTCCGGCAAAAATGGCTATCAAGAGGCCGCAAAGGCTGCCGGTGATTCGCCAGGAGATGGTATGGTTGTGAATCTGCGACAGGATGAAGCTGCTGATGACCGACATGTTGAAGAAAATGGCTACGAGCAGCATGACGAGCGACAGACGGTTGAAGGCAAAGAATGTGGGAATGGCAAGCAGGAACAGAATGACGCCAAACTGACGGAAGAAGTTGAGCGACAGGAACTGCCGGCGAATCCACGAAGGGTTGGCCGTAATCCAGAACAGTCCGATGATGATAGGAATGGACCAGGGAAATATTGAAAATACGATGTGGCGGATGAATATTTCAAGTTTGGAATATTCGGACAGGCTTTCCGTCACTTGCTCCACGCCCAGAATGCTTGTGGCAATGGTGGTGTCGTTGGTGATGAACACAATCATGACATAGGCAGCCACGGTGCCGGCGGCGATGTTAGCCGTGAGTCGTACGTATTGCCATATTTTGCGTGACTGCTGCATGAGCAGCAGTATGATGCCCATAATCCACACGGCTACCGGCCCGAGTATTCCCATGAAAATGGAGGTGAACAGGGTGGTGATAATCAGCAGGTAGGTTTTGTTGAGGTTGGGCGATTTTGTCCAATGATATACTGCCGAGAGGGAAAAAATGAAGGGCAGGGCAATGAGCGACACCGTGCTGGCACGATAGGCAAGCGAGCTGACCAGATAGCTGGAAATGAACAGCAGGGCGGCAAGGAACGAATGGCTCAGCTTGTCGCGCCTGTCGCAGAACTGGTAGAGGCCGAGCGTCAGCAGTAGAATGATGACCGCCGACGGCAGGCGTACGGCCAACGTGTAGGAAATGTCGAGATTGTTGTGGCACACGGACACGATGTAGGCATAGAAATTGGAGAGGAAATCGGCACCCGTATCGGTGAATACGCTGCCTATGCCCAGTTTGGCGAATTTCTCGGCCAGCGTGGAAAGCACTATCTCGTCGGGCTGGAGCGGAACGCGCCCCAATGGCGGGAAAATGATGACTACTGCCGTTAAGAGCAGCAGGACGAACAGCGAATCCTTTGCCTTAAACTTTGCCATGTCGGTGCTATTTGAAGGTCACAAAGCGGTTGTAGCAATAGTTGGCGAGGGTGTAGACCACCATGCTGAGGCACATGACAAGGTTTTCGCCGGGGTTCTTCATCGGAAGCCACGACAGCTCGAAGTTCTGGATGGCGGTGTGGCTGAGCAGATACCAACTTACGAGCAGCTGGAGTCCGAAGCAAATGAGGAATCCTACGGCAAAGAGGGCGGCTTCCTTCATGATGTTCTTGTGGGTCTTGAACACCCACTGGCGGTTCCAGACGAAGCTGTTGACCACGCCGAGGACATAGCCGGTGACGTTGGCTATGGTGTAGGACAGGCCCAGGATGGTGTTGAACAGATAGAACACGACGAGCGTGATGAGCGTGTTGCCGACACCTATGATGCCGTATTTCAGAAGCTGTATGGTAGTCTTTTTTGCTTGATTGTTCATTGTTGCGGGTTTTTAGTTTTCGTTGTTGCGGAGAACGGGTATCGACCAGTTGTATTTTACGGAAAGCAGGCGGATGGCAATGACGGCGACGGCACAGGAAATCTGCTGCACGGAACCGGAAAATCCGGCAAGCATGGTGAGCCAGTAGACGACGCCGCCGGCTATGCACGCCGTTCCGTAGACGTCCTTGCGGAAAATCAGCGGTTCTTCGTTGATGAGGATGTCGCGAATCACGCCTCCCAGCGCACCGGTGATGGTGCCCATGAAAATGGCCACCCACATGGGGTAGTCGAACATGAGGGTTTTCTGTATGCCGATGACGACAAACAGACCGAGGCCGATGGTGTCGAAGAAAAAGAACGTGCTGTTGAGTCTGACAAGCTGCTTGCGGAAGAGGATGACGTAGAGCAGCGATATTCCCGTGACGGCGAGATACCAGCCGTTGACCATCCAGAAGGGAGTCGTGTCGAGGAGAATGTCGCGCAGCGTACCGCCGCCGATGGCCGTCACAAGGCCGACGACATAGGCTCCGAACCAGTCGAACTTCTTAGCCGCGGCAAGGCGTATGCCGCTGATGGCAAAGGCGATGGTTCCGACGATTTCGATGATGAGCAATAGGGTGGTCTGCATAGGGGGATTATTTCGTTAGTACAGATGCTTTTGCCGATTTGGCGAAATACTTGCAGTAGGCGGAGATGCCGCACTTTTCGCATTGCGGTTTTCTTGCCGTGCACACGTAGCGGCCGTGAAGAATGAGCCAGTGGTGGGCCTTGGGCAGGAGTTCGGCAGGAAAGTGGCGTACGAGCGTCTTTTCGGTTTCCAGCGGAGTTTTGGAGTTGTTGGTCAGTCCGATGCGGTTGGAAACGCGGAACACGTGGGTGTCGACAGCCATAGCCGCCTTGTTGAAAATGACGGCAAGCATGACATTGGCCGTTTTCCGTCCTACGCCGGGAATTTTCACCAGTTCGTCGAAATCGGAAGGCACTTCGCTGCCGTATTTTTCCACGAGCATACGGGCGGCTCCGACAAGCGATTTCGACTTGTTGTTGGGAAACGTAACGCTTTTGATGTATTCGAAGATGACTTCCGGAGTGGCGCTTGCCATGGCTTCCGGGGTAGGGTAGTCGTGGAACAGTGGCGGGGTCACGATGTTGACGCGCTTGTCGGTACATTGTGCCGACAGGATGACTGCCACAAGCAGTTGGAACGGATTTTCGTAGTGCAGTTCCGTTTCAGCCACCGGCATGTTTGCCGAGAACCATTCGATAATGCCTTGATATCTTTCCTTTGTTGTCATCTGTGTAGGAATAATAAAGAGAAGATACACGGGGTTTTACGTGGTATCTTCTCTATTTTGATGTTATAGCTGTCTGTAGGAATAATTAGTGAGCCGCTTCAAACTCGTCGAGGAAGCGTACGTCGTTTTCCGAGAACATGCGGAGATCCTTCACGCGGTATTTCAGGTTGGTGATACGTTCAACACCCATACCGAGTGCGTAGCCTGAATATACCTTGCTGTCGATTCCGCAGGCTTCGAGCACGTTCGGGTCAACCATACCGCAGCCGAGGATTTCTACCCAACCGGTATGTTTGCAGAAATTACAGCCCTTGCCGCCGCAGAGGTGGCAGGAGATATCCATTTCGGCCGACGGTTCAGTGAACGGGAAGTACGACGGACGGAGACGGATTTGAGTTTCCGGTCCAAACATTTCGCGGGCGAAGTAGAGAAGAGTCTGCTTCAAGTCGGCAAACGAGATGTTCTTGTCGATGTAAAGTCCTTCAATCTGATGGAAGAAGCAGTGTGCGCGGGCAGAGATTGCCTCGTTGCGGTACACACGTCCCGGGCAGATGATGCGGATAGGCGGCTGTGTGGTCGTCATGACGCGTGACTGTACGGAAGAAGTGTGCGTACGGAGCAATACGTCCGGGTTACGCTGTATGAAGAACGTGTCCTGCATGTCGCGGGCAGGATGGTCGTCGGCAAAATTCAGAGAAGAGAACACGTGCCAGTCGTCTTCAATTTCCGGTCCTTCGGCAATTGTGAAGCCCAGACGTGAGAAAATATCAATGATTTCGTTGCGCACCAAAGAAATCGGGTGGCGCTTGCCGAGCGGAGCCGGAGCGGCAGTGCGGGTCAGGTCGATGGCACTGTCTTCGCTTTGGCTGTTTTCAATGGCTTCGCGGAGCGCGTTGATTTTTTCAGTGGCAAGTGTTTTCAGTTCGTTCAGTTTTTGGCCGATTTCTTTCTTCTGTTCGTTTGGAACATTACGGAAATCGTTGAAAAGCGAAGAAACTTCACCTTTCTTGCTGAGATATTTTATGCGCAGAGCTTCAACCTCGTCCTTGGTTGCTGCATTCAGCGCTTCGATTACGCCCTTCAGGCTATTAATTTTCTCTAACATTTCTCTTTATTAATATTTTGAATGCAAAGATAGTGCAAGCCGAGCGAAAAACAAAATGAAACAAAATGAATGTAATTCAAATTTTGTTTCGAAAGGTTTTTCCGAGATGCCGCCTATCTTCTGAAAAGATAGTGCAAGCCGAGCGAAGAAAAAAGAGCTTGCTCAATTTTTTCATCCGAGGCGCCAGCAATCTTCTATAAAGATAGTGCAAATCGAAACAAAATCAAATAAGCTTGCTTAATTTGTTTTGTGAGATGCCGCCTATCTTCTGTTTTCAGCTTGTTGTTGGTGTCGTTAGGTTGTATTGCGTTAGCCAGTCTTCCCATAAGGTAGGGGAAGTGGCCGTAGGCCGAAGGGGTATGTAACGTTGTCATTGGCTGAAAAATGTCCGTAGTCGGGATCTGCAAACTTGAAAACTGCGTTTTCGTTTGTCTTTGCGCTCACCTTTCCATATCTTTGTAAATATGATAAGCGAATTTGCCAAACGAATTAGTGCATTTGTGTCTGCACATGGGTTGTTGCGGTCGGACGACCGTGTGCTTGTGACATTGAGCGGCGGAGCCGATTCCGTTGCGTTGCTGCGTGTGCTGTTGGAGTTGGGATACGACTGTGTGGCGGCGCACTGCAATTTTCATTTGCGCGGCGAGGAGTCGATGCGCGACGAGCGTTTTGTGCGTGCTCTTTGTGACAAGCTCGGTGTGCAGGCTACGTTTGTCGACTTTGATGTCGACAGCTATGTGTCGGAACGCAAAGTGTCCGTCGAAATGGCTTGCCGCGAGTTGCGTTACCGTTGGTTTGAGCAAATGAGGACGGAGTTTGGCTGTCGGGTGATTGCCGTAGCCCATCATGCCGACGACAGTACCGAAACGTTTTTCCTTAACCTGATGCGCGGTACCGGGCTGGCCGGCTTGGCCGGAATCAAGCCCCGGAATGGTGCGATTGTCCGCCCGATGCTATGTGTGGGTCGGCAGGATGTGGAAGCCTATCTTGCACAGCTTCAGCAGGATTATGTGACCGACAGCACGAATCTCGAAAGCGAATACCGCCGTAATAAAATCCGAAATATTATCCTTCCGGCTTTGCGTGAATGCTTCCCGGGAAGCGATGCCGCTTTGTCGGCAACGATGGTGAATTTGTCGGGCGACTGGCTGTTGCTTCAGGAACTTGTAGGGGATTACCGCCGTCGTGCCGTTGCGGAATCCGATGGGGTAGTGCGTATCGACAAAGCTGTCGTGGCGCAGTCGGCACATCCGGAAACGCTGCTTCATGAATTGCTTGCTCCCTATGGCTACAATCCGACGCAAACTTCTGCTTTGTGGAAATCGGCTGCGACGGTCGGAGCCGTGTTTGAGTCGGCCGACTATTTGCTCGAAGTGGGGCGGGAACAATTCGTGCTGATGCCGCACGACGGTTTGCGGAATGATGAAACATTTGTGTTCCGCCTTGACGACCGTGCTGCGCTTCCGCCGTTTCTCGAGGTGGAGATTGTGGAGCGAACGCTGGATTTTAAGTTTGTGGCTGATGGAAATTTAGCTTATTTCGACAGCGAAATTCTTGGCTATGAACTGACTTTGCGCCATTGGCGGCAGGGTGACCGCTTCCGTCCGTTTGGCATGAAAGGCAGCAAAAAGTTGAGCGACTATTTCAACGACAACAAATTTTCCCTGCTCGACAAACGCCGCGCGTGGCTGCTCTGTGCCTCCGACACCATCCTGTGGCTTGTCGGCCATCGCGCTGCCGATGCCTTCCGCGTCACCCCCGCAACCCGCCAGATAGTAGTGCTCAAATACCGTCCATAGCCGTTTCCCAATCCGAATAGCAATTCTCCCAAAAACAAAAAAGCCCCGCATCAGCGAGGCTCGTCAGTTGAAATATGTTGTGAATCAGTTAATCAGTAGAGTGCTTCGTATTGTTCTGCAATGTGTTTCCAAGTGTAGTGTGTAGTCGCATAGTCCAACATGGGTTTGCCGTTGAGGTCCGAGCGTTTCAGCAATTGCAGCAGTTCGTCGGCATCCTTCCAATAGTAGGCTTCGTGGTTGGTTGTTTCGCGGTTGTACACCACATCGTAGCACAGGATAGGGCAGCCGAAGAACATGGCTTCCACCAGCGACGGATTCGTTCCGCCGGCACTGTGACCGTGGATATAGTATCCGGCATTGCTGCGCAGGCAGTGGAGCGTGTCGAGATCGTATACAGGGTCAACGATGCTGATGTTCGGCACGGAGGAATATTTCTCCTTCAAGTCCTTGCCGTAGTTACTGTGCTCCCAGTTGCCAATGAAAATCAGTCGCTTGTCCGATTTGGCAAACGCTTCCAACGTCTGGTGGCAGTTGTTTTCCGGCTCGATGCGGCAAACTGTGATGGCATAGTTTCCGCGTTCCACGTTGTATTTCTTCAGCACTTCAAGCTGTTTGGTCTCATCAATGTTGCGGATGGCATGATCGCCGCCGTAAGCAATCAGTGCGGCATCTTTTCCATAGGTTTCCTTCACATAGTCCTGAATTCCCTTGTTGTCGGCCACAACCACATCGGCATAACGCACGGCGATGGCCTCCGATGTGCGCAACACCCAACGTGCCAGTTTGCCCCATTTTTCGCGACGGTGTTCCAGTCCGTCGATGTTGATGACAAGGCGTTTGCGGTTGAACAGACGGAAAATCGGCAGGAAGCTGCATCCCGATGTGCCGAGCACCATAATCACGTCATATCCCCAAATGGAGCGCATCATCGATACGATGTCGTACGGGATGCTCTGCATTCCGTTGGCGTGGATATTAACGTACTTCAGTTTCGCGCCTTTATATGTTGTCAAATGTTTTGTTTTGGTCATGTCCTTACCGCTGCAATACACCGTATATTCAATATCCGGTGAGCAGTTTTCCCCAATGATATTTTCCACCAGCGATTCAAAACCGCCGTAACATGCCGGCACTCCCTGCGTGCCGATAATAGCAACTTTCTTCATAACACACTGATTCAAATTAATTCTGTAATAGCGTCCCTCATCGCCCCTTCGTCATACCGACGTGAATAGGCAAGGGCGTTGTTTGATAGTTTTTTGTATAATTCTTTATCGTTCAGCATTTCGCTGATTTTTTCGGCAATTTTGTCCAGATTCGCCACGTCGATTTTCCAACCGTTTTCGCCGTCGTCCACCATTTCGGCGATGCCGCCCACGGTGGGAACAATCACCGGCAGCCCGGCCGACATGGCTTCCAAGGCAGTCAGGCCGAATGTTTCGATAGCTTGGTTTTTGTCTGTCAAGTTGAGTACCACCGATGCACGGTTGTAGAACGGCACCACATCATTTTGTCGCGGATGCACCGTCAGGTTCGCCGGCTGACTGATGCCGTTTTCTTTCCAGAATGCGGCAATGTTTTCCGGTGTTTCGTTCAGCACCAGTTCAAACTGATAGTCTGTCAGCCGTTGAGCCAGTTCTATAAACTCCAATGTTCCTTTGTAGCGTTTCAGCGATCCGAGCATCAGTACGCGCTTGCGTTCGAATGCTTCTTCCGGATTTGGACACAGACGAGCTACAAATGCAGCCGGAGCGGCATTCGGCACGACATCTACGTTCTTTTCCCTTTTCAGAAACGAACGCTGATAGGCCGACACGCAGATAATTTCCGAGGCCAAGGCCTGCATGGCGCGGGCAAGCAGTTTGTAGAATGCACCTTTTGCGAACGCATTTTCGTGATAGTGATACACCACGCGTTTTCCTGTCAGTCGTCCTGCTAAGGCGGCACCCACGGGCAGTATGGTGTTCACATAGAACGTTGTGTCCTTTTTAAATGCATAGCGCAGGGCGAGGCCGAATGTGTAGATTTGCACGCCGAAATAGCGTGCCATTGTCACCGCCGGATTGTCGGAAAAGCGGTAGGCATACGTGCTTGTTTTCACGTTCTTCCATTTCGGCAAGTCGCTTAGCGCACCTTCGCCTTTCGACGTTATCAAGTCGATTTGCATCCCCTTTTCAGCCAATCCCCCCAGTACCATCCGCAACACTTTCGGACTTCCGCTAAAATCGTTGAAAAGATGAAAACATACAAGTCGTTTCATTTCGTAGTGTTTATCCTATTAACTTTAGTAACTTCACCCAAAACGCGATCCGTTCGCGGGTGTCATTGCCGATAGATTCTTTTTCCCTATTGATATAGATTGACATGATAGCCAGCAGGTAGCATTTCAGAGCTAGTCGGCTGTCGCGGAATGTGATGTCGAGCACGTCGCGTTCTGCTTCAAACCGTTTTGCAATGTCCTCCGCCGTCTGATGCTCTTCGAAAATTGCTGTTTGAATCATAAAATGGAAATAGTCCAGACGGGGAGGGTAGGTAAGACGGGCATATTCCCAATCAAACACAAACAGTTCGCCACGTTCCTCAAACATGTTCCACGGGGTAAAATCCGCTTGAAAAGCCGAAAAAGCCGCATTTTTTCCCTCGTAATGCGAACGGACTTCCGTAATTGCTTTTTCCACCACTTCTGTTTCGTCAAATTCACTCAATCGCGATTCCAACAGGTTTATGTCGCGGTTGAAATCCGTCTGTTCAAACGGCAGTTCCTGCTGCGTGCGCACGGCAAGCATTGTCAGGAACAGGCTGTGCAGATTTGTCCAGCCGTGCACCACTTTCGACTGTGCAGTCTTTGTTGTAGTCTGAATGAACACATGTAGTCCGCCGTTCAGCGTTCCGCAGAAAAGACATTCCGGTACACATTCGATGCCTTGCCGGTGGAGTGTCGTGAGGATGTGGTTTTCGTGGTCAAACACGGTACGGATGTCCTCGCTTGCCGTTACTTTCACATAGCCGATGATGCGGCTACCGTTGCTTATCTGAATAGTGATTTTTTGATGCACACACGGCGTGCCGCAGAATACAGCAAATTCCGGATTCTTTATGCCGAAGGTCTTTTCCAGCAGCTTGCGCATTTCGTCGGTCAGCGACAGGCGAAGGCGTTCGGCGTGGAGCACGCGCAGTGCTGCCGGATTCCAATAGAGCAGCGGCAACCCCACTTTCACGAGCTTTCCCTTCGGTCCGCTTGGCTGGTAGAGGTTCATCGCTGTCTGCATATTGCGGGCGGGCATTATCCACCGTTTCCCGTCGGCATTCGCGAAACTGAAAAACGTGTTTCCCTCACCGAACTTCAATATCTGTTTCAGTTGTTCGTCAATGTTCATTTAATACCTTTTTCCTTTGTGGCTTTCGTAATGGCTGCGTAAATTTCTTCTCCGCGGCTTGCCCATGTGAATTGGTTGCCTGCCTGCTGTGCCTTTTTGCCCATTTCGTAGCGGGTGTGGGTATCGGTCAGTTTCACCATGCTGTCGGCCAATGCCTGAATGGTTGACTTGCGATCGTTTCGCTGTATGATTTCGGCATATTTCGGCGAGAAATAGCGGGTGTAGCCGGTTGTGTCGATGCAAATCAGGGGCTTGCCCATTGCCATGGAGTCGAACGAAACGGTTACAGCTCCTTCCTTCAGCGAAGCATTGACTACCACATCGCAATTACGCATATATTCCTGATAGCGTTCCATCGAAACAGCACCCGCCATTGTCACCTTGTCGGTCAGATTCAACTGGGCAATCAGTGCGTTCAGGCGTTCCTTGTCCGCACCTTTGCCGATGACGGTCAGGTGGATGTTTGCGTTTTTCTCTGCTGCTTTGGCGAATGCTTCGATGGCGAGGTCGAAACCGCGCCACGGGTCAAGGCGTCCGACGGTGATAAATTCCACCCGTTTCTCCGGTGCGCTTTCCGTGATGGCAGGTGCTTCCAGCAGGTTATCCACCGCTACATCGGTAAAGAGTATCGCCTTGTTGCGGTAGCGTGCCGGAATATGCTGGCGCAGGATGTCGGTCTTGCAGAGAATCAAATCTGCATTCTTGCAGCGGCGCTTGAATCCGCTGTTGAATTTCAGGTTACCGGCAACGGTGCGGCGCAGGCGTTCCACCAACTGCATTTTCCGCGGATACAGACGGCTGTATTCCTCCGGAATGGTTTCCACGCCTCCGGCAGGACCCCAGATGAAAAACTGCTTTTGCCCGTAGCTGCTCACCTTCCACAGCACATTGCCGTACGTAAGGTGATGGAAAATGCGGATATCGTTTTCCTGCATTGTGCGGCGTACGATGCCGTTTGTGAGCCATTGCCAGATGTTGTAGTAGGTGCGCACGCCGCGCAAGCCTTTTTTCCAAAATCGTGCCCATTTCGGAAGGTCGAAATAGAGAAAACGGATGTGGCTGTATTCCGGATGTTCCGCAATCCACGGTTCAATAGTGTGCTGGTTGCTGCGGCGAGTCAGTACCCACAAGTCGAAATGTTTCGACATTTCCAGTACCCAGTGCCAACCCACGCCAATCTCGCTTCCCAATCCTGGCTCACACGCATAGGCCGAGACGAATATCTTTTGTTTCATATTCTTTCACAAATCTTATTATATGCAAATTTTAAAATTAGACAAGTACTTAGTAGGATAAAAAAATTACAGTAGCCTAATAAAAACATAATACAATATTGAATTAACATATGGTAGGAATATATAAAAGTTGAATCTTTTTTTCCTATGTATTCAATATATGGAATATGTAAAGATCTATTTTTTAGAACCAATATAAAAATGCTAACAGCTAAAGGTAAAGTAAAGATGAAAATATCACCGCCAAAATGATAAGAATTATTGTTGAATTTAAACAAGGAATAATATTCTAAATAAGAGAAAAGTAATAAGATTAAAAGAACTTTTGTTGTATTGATTTGTAAAACTCTCTTTTCATAAATGCGAATGAGCATTCCACTTACAACAGCGGGTAATCCTATCATCAATGCTCCTCCTGTTAATAAGTAATTTTGAGTGTGAAGAACTTTTCCATAAGCTCCGCAAATGATTCCAATAATTAGTAAAAAAAAGGATATTATAGCTATGCGTTTTAAATTAAAATAACGTTGGAGAAACCAAAGGATTGCGATCACTTCAAGATATGCGGTTAGATACCACAATACTCCTTCAATCATATTTCCAAAAAACAGCTGTCTAATAAAAAAATTAACGTTGAAAATTTCGATTATGTAATTTTCTCCTCTATAAGCATATATTATTGTATGGTATAATAAATATATAACATTTGTTATTATACAAAGCTTAAATATTTTTTTTAGTATTCTAGTTGTTGATGCGATATTATAAAAATAACCCGATATTATAAAAAAAACAGGCACAGCAGTTCTTAGCAAAGGAACGATTAGTTCTTTATGTGCTAAATTTGAATGAATAGCCACTACAGCGAATGCACAGAAGGCTTTAAGACTATAAATGAGAGGTATATCTTTTTGCATTATTAATACATGATTTTAGGCCAGATAAATTTCATTTGAAATTTTCTCCAAAGTGGCATTATGAATTTTAAAATTATAGCAGTTATGTCTGATAAAAATGCATATAGTTTTATATGCTTAAGTATTGCGTTTATAAATGGTGAAAATTTTAGGCCTGTTTGTTTTTTAAATAAATGTAACATCCGTTGTTTTTCTTGTAATCCATTGAAAAATAGCATGTTTATCAATGTTGATTTGGCAAAATAACAGATTGCATTACTTGCTATATTACGGACTTTTTGAGAACATTGATTCGTTGAAATAAGTTCATAAATGGAAATACAGGATAAGAGTATTTGCAGTCTATTTGTTTCATTTGACGTGTTTGATGTCCCGCGAATATAATGCACTAGAATAATTGGTTGATATTGAACTTTTTGTGCTTTAAAAAGCATTTTAAAAGTCCAATCAATATCCTCTCCTAATTTCACATTCTCTCTTAAATAGAGATTATTATTAATGACTATATCTTTTTTAAAAATAAATTTCCATGGAACAAATACAGGACCATTTTCTTCAAGAAATCTTGTGCCAGACAATATTTCTGTGTTTGGTCTTATCCCTTGTATTTTATCGCTAGGCTTACCCTCAAGTTCCCATGTGTTTGAAACAATAAGAATATCCAAGTCATTCTTTTGGAGATGATTGTATATTAGTTGTAAACAGTTTGGGTGATAATAGTCATCTTGATCTATGAATAGCAGATATTTCCCTTTTGCCCTTTTTATCCCTTTATTTCTACTGCCACCCTGTCGGATATTTTTTTCATTTTCAATAACTACAAGATTGTCATGTTTTTGTGTCTCTGCAGATAGCCATTCTCGGCTATTATCTGAGCTACAGTCATCTATACAAATAATTTCGTACAAATGTGAATCTATATTTTGCATCCAGATGCTATTTAAACAACGGTCAATATTGTTTCTCACTCCATTATAAACTGGAATTATAATCGAAAAGTAAGGTGTTATATTCATAATTATAGTCGTTTTACGTTCTTTTTGTCTTGGTTATCAAAAATGTAGTTAAGAATTTCGGCGATAGCCACTTCAGGTGTCTGCTCATTAAGTATCTTTTTGTAGCCTTTTTTGTCGGCTAAATAGTCGATTTTTTTGTTGATGCTACGGATGCCCTCTTTGTCAAGTTCGCGTTTGCGTGCCAGAATCGTTTCTGAACGGGCTGTCAGCAGAATATTGTAGTTGAGCGATGGGATAAAAAGATTGCCAAACCAATAAAGAAATTTGTGACTCAAAAATATGGAACTACGTTTTGCGTCAACAATAATGTCTGAATAATATCTATCAAAAATAACTACTTCACCACAACTTAATGATTTTCGAACTTTTGCTTGGAATCCTAAAATATAATCCAACGAATAGTATAAAAGACGAACTAGAGAACTAATAATGTTATTACGTTTTCCTCTATGGGGGTTCGTATAATCGTCGTCAACTTCTTTTTTTAGTCCAGCTTGGTGTGCCACGTTGCTTAAATTTCCAAATAAAGACGGTCGATGATGGAATAAGGTTGTAGAGGTTACAGGTGTAATATAATCAATAATTTTGTTAATTACGGTTGTTTTTCCAACCCCGTCAGGTCCTGTAAATGCTATTGAAATTCCATTAGGTTTTATTAATCGGTGTAATTGAGTGATATAATAGCATATGTTGTCGCTATAATAGCCTAAAAGATTCTTTTTTTTACAATTCTGTATAAAATATTTTTGTAGTATATATGATTTATTCTGTTCTACATCTTCAATTGATACTATGTTTGGGCCAAAAAGGCTTGTTATAGTTTCATTGATTTCGTTAGAATATTTTGAGATTGCTTCGTTTTTCAGTTTATTATATTTACTTGGAAATTGTGCATTGAATAGCTTGTTGTAAATGTATTTTGATAAAAATTCTATATCTTTTCTGACATGATAAATTTTGCCATTAAATTCACGTTCTTTTAGAATTTTATTAGTTTCAAACAATTTTATTCCTTTTACATGTAGGTGAAAAATAAAGTCGAACGAAATAATGTCGATGCTGTTATTTTCAATTTTCCCAATAGCAATAAAATGCATGAATTGCCTTTTGTCACTAATTATAATTTTATATCCGAATTGTTTTATGATCCGAATAAATGTAGGCATTATTTTATTGAAATCTTTTTGTTCAATGATTAAATCAATGTCTCTTCCAGATTCTTCTGGAAGATATTCATAATTACGTAATACCGCATATTTAGCTTTTTCATTAAATAAGCTAAAAACATCGTTTAGTAGTCTATTCCTTGTCATTGGCGTTATTGTTTAGTGTTCTAAATAGATAGCCATAATAAGTTTCTATATCTGTTCTTGTTTTTTGAGTGTATGAAACTTTTCTAGATAGTGTATGAAAATGAACTTCGTTCGAAAAATTGTTCCAATATGAATGAAAAAAAGGTGTGTTAATGAATTCTTTTAATAGAAAATTACTAGGAAACCAAGGATTAGAATTAATTAATCGTTTGACTTCGGGTATATCAGTGTAAATTAGAGCAAAAAAATAATCTGTGAGGAAATATTTTAAAAGAGTATTTTCTTTTTTCCAATATTCCAATAACAAATTTTTCATTAAGTGAAAAATAATACAAGAGGATGGTCCTGAAATAATAGTTATAGACCATCTGCCTAATGTGGGGGTCGATTGAGATTTCGTTTTAAATCTGTATGTGAAAAACTGATCTTTAAGTTGAATTAAATTGTAATTAGTAATCAGTGTAGTAGAATCAAGCCATAAACCTCCGTGTTTAGCCAATAAAGAAAAACGAATAATATCAGAGAATTGGGCAATGGGTATTATTCCTGATTTAAATTTATGAAGAATATACTCGGGAAGTGATATATATTCTTTATAATTTTCTTCTGTTATTAATATAACCTCACAGCCTTTGGAATTCTGCAAAACTGAATTGTAGCATATACGGATTATGTCAGGCATATTTTTTTTCCCTTGCCACCACATAATCCACACTTTGAATTCAGAGTCATTGTCGAGATATGATGGTGTTGGTGAAAAATTTCTATATACATAGGAATAATCCTTTCTTAATTTAGAAACGATTTGTTTATGGAACAATATGTTTCCCCAATACTTTCTAAGTAAGCGTTTTATATTTTTTTTGAAACTTGTGGATTTCGCTTCGTTTACCAATCTAATTAAGTTCATTTGCGTTTGAATATATTATGTTTTATTTTATCTGTAAAATATGACGGATTGTTACGGATGGATTTCAGCAAGCTGCTAAAGCCTTTTATAATATTGCCGCTTTTTAGTTGATAGTAGCTTTGTCGCAGACTGTCGGCAGCCGTCGCATCTTTTTCCAGTTTTCGGTATTCTTCATCAGTCATTTGTGCTCGGAATTCGACAAAAGTCAATTCGCATTCTCCGCGACGGCGGCGTTTTAAGTTTGTTTTGATATGTCGCATACGGAGAATCATCCCAATGGAGTTGGCCGACATTGCTGACTGGTGCTTACGGTAACGGCAAAGGATTTCAGGCACAACCACAATGGCTTTACCCTCTTTGTAAAGGTCGCTCATACGAGTCCATAGGTCAAGGTCTTCGCAATAGTCCTGATAGCGGGGTTTCCCTTCCGGAAAACCGGTAATGTTGTGTCCGCCCACTTGCAACGCCAGTTCCCGGTCGTAGATGGCAGTCGGTTGCATGAAAATCAGTTTCTCTTTGCGGGCTTTTTCGTAGAAACCTTCTTTTGTGGTTTCTCCTAAAAAAATTCCACCTTTCATTTTCCCTCCTCTGCTGTCCATATATTCCAAGTGGCATCCAACGGCCATTAAGTTGGAATCAGATGAAATCTTGTTGTACAATTTTTCAACCAATGTAGGGTATGGACAGTCGTCAGCATCGACAAATAGAATATATTTGCTTGGAGCATGTTCTTCCACGTAGCGTCGTCCGGCACTTAGCCCTTTGTTGACCTCAAAATGGACTATTTCGTATTGCCGTGGATGTTTCGCAAAAAAATGTTCAACTGCTGCAACACTATTGTCCGTACAACAGTCGTTCACAATCAGCAGGTAAAAATCCTGCATCGTTTGTGCTATCAGGCACTCTAATGTTTCCTCTATGTATTGTTCTGCATTATACATGCAGATGGCAAGTGTCAGTTTGTTCATTATAGGTTTTCGTCAAATTGTTTCTATATTTATAAAAATAGCGTACACACATAAATACCATTAAAATACCCCATCCGTAGGTAACATTTGCAGTTCCGCCTCCAATGCCGATAAAATACATAATGGTCGGTATTGACCAAAAGCGTATGGAGCAAGTAAATATAAGGATAAGTCCACAGATATAAGGGAGAAAACCATAATCGGTAATTTCACCCAGCATGCGATTAGATGTGTTTTTTGCTCCAGAATCAATGCCATAACCAAACCAATGTTCTTTTTTTGATAAATCAAGATTATTGATAGTGTTTAGAATAGGACCAATACGATATGCAGCACTCCCATCAGTATCACCTACAATTTTTTTATCAAGTGTTAATGCTGCTTGTGTTGTATTGTAAGCTCTGTCAAATTGTTTGATACCCATGTAGGAACCGACATACACAAGCCCAGCAAGAAGAGGAACGATAATCAGTGCATTTCGCCAGTTAATAAAGTAAAGTGAAAGAACTCCTAACACAATAAAGGCTGTACCACTACCCATTGTGAGCATCGACCATAGAAAGCCATAAGTTACCCATTTGTGTTCTTTTTCAAACAATTGGAGAAAATGAAACGGTGAACTTTGTCGAATACCAATGCATTGCATATAAGCATACATTAACACTCCTAAAATCCGGGCTGAATGTGATGGTTCGAGGGATATACTTGGAAGTTTATCAATCGCTAAGAAAAATTGACCGTTAAGGTTTACAAGAGGCATAAACCGAATACCAACCAAAATAAATAGCTGTTGACAAATCAAGCAAATAGCATACGCCAAAATCATCCATCTCAGAAACTTTATAAAGAATGATAGGGTAAATGCTCCGGAATGTACTAAGTTATAGAGGGTAATAAATGTAATGACAAACATACCCAAATAGCCGATAGTGGAGAATCGGAACGATTCGGGGTGAAACAGACCGGAAAAAATAATTGTTAGCAAATAAAGAATCCCTAAAATTAAAGCTTTGCTAACGTAGGGAACTTTGAAAATAAAAACTAATGGCATTAATGCCATTAGACCAACTTTCAGAGGGCTGATAGTATAACCTTCAATAAAGACTAACTGTGTGAGCATTACGAATAGAATAGCTACAGCGATGTTTTGGTTAGTTATATATTGTGGTATATATGAAATTGATGGGATTCTCATGAGGCTTAATGTTTGATCTTTTTTGCAAAGGTAAACAATCCAACATACAAAGTCGTGAATAGGGATGCCAATTTCCTTCCTATCCATGCATCTCCGCTATAATGGTTGATGAAATAAAGGCGAGAGCGTTTCCATTGTTGAAAACGTTTCACGGGGTCGCCTTTTGTTGAGGCTATATGGCGGTGGATGGCTTGCGCTTCTGCTGTGTAGTACATACGTTTTCCTGCCATTTCTACTTGGCGAGAAAGGATGGATTCTTCACAATAAAGGAAAGGATATTCATCAAAAAAACCGATGGCTTGAATAAAGTCCATTCTAACCAACAGGCAGCAGCCGCAAACTTTCATACAATAGCCACTATGTGTGTTATTTTGCTTCTTTTCCTTTTTTCTTGAAAAAGGGTGGATAAATAGTTTGAAACTAGATGTCCATCGGTCGCTCTCGTTTGCTGGATTTTGGTGTATATTGTTCGCTCCTAGAATATCGGATCCTACAATAACAATTTTATTGTTTTGTTCTAATATTTTAACGAGTCGTTTCACATAGTCGGTTTGCGGGAATTCCATATCAGGGTTGGCAATCAAAGCGTATTTGTAGCCTTTTTCTGCTGCATAGCGAAGACCTATATTGTTGCCGGCATTGTAGCCACGGTTTTCCGGACTAGCAATAAAGGTGCACCCTTGCTCACGGCAGAGGGCTTCCACCTTGTTGCCGTCGGGCGAACAGTTGTCGACCAGCACTAATTCCAGTTCTACTCCTTCCTGCCGCTTTAGGAACGACACGCATTTCCGGCAATCGTCGGAGGAATTATAATTAAGTATAATTACAGCTACTTTATTGACCATGATAGTTTATTTATCTGGTGAATTTTGATTTAAATCGCAGAATTAAATTTTGGTATGTTTCGTTCTTAACCAGATATAGTAATGCGACATGTGTATAGGCGATACATGCGATTATAGCATACGCCAAGGCAAGGAATTTATTTCCCATTAAAGAAATTAAATAGCATATGCCTAAAAGAGGTAAGAACGAAATTATATATTGACTTATAATTTTCAGTGAAATCGTAATACCAGTGAGTCTGCGGACAAAGTAATATGCCGATGAAAATACAGCAAACTCTGAAAGGAACCAGACAAGAACAGAACCAGTGCTTTGTAACCATCCAACGAGAAGTATATTAAATATTAGTCCGACTGAACCTCCGATTAAGGAATTTGCAAATACCATTTTATCGGCGCGAAGTGGCATAAGGAGTTGTACGATTAGAATTTGTTCAATTCCAATAATCAGGATCAACGGCATTGCAATACGCAATAGTGGAATTGCCTGTTCGTAGCCTTTTCCTGCTATTATGGAAATGATTTCGGGTGCAAAAATTTCTGAAAGTATAATAGTAGGAAATGCAAATGCGTAAAGAATAGAGAACGACTTATTTATCATCGTTTTTACATTGCTCATATCACTATCAGCAAGCATTGCACTGATTCGTGGCATCATTACTAATGTGAAGGATGTGTATAAAGCCAAAATGATATTTTGAATTTTTGTGGCTGTTGTATAATAGCCTACTTGGTCGTCGTTAGATACAAATCCTAAATACACGACATTAAAACTTGTATAGAGTGTCTGTAACAACGCTTGGCTTCCGAGAAATAATATAGGGGTTGTATATTTCTTGAATATATCTTTAGTAGGTTGCCATATGAATTTTACTAATTTATGGCTATAAATGCTATTGATTAGTCCATTTAAGACATATAGACCGACTGTGATTATAAAGTATAGATAATAATCATCTTTGTCTTGGATAAAGATGAAAATTGCAATTACATAGGCTATACGAACCCATATTGTTCGCATAGTAATGTATTTGAAGTCTTCCAGACCTTTGAACAGCCATTCCATTGTCAAGGTGTTGAAAAGAATCTGGAATATACCAACGTAGAGAAGTTTTCGATAAGGTGTCAGTTGTGGTAAAATCTCGATAGCAGCAATGTAGAGAATAATTACTGCCAAAGTTAGCAAAAGATTAATTTGGAATATTCCAGAGAAAGTTCTGTTAAGTTTCTCTTTGTCTCCTTTGGCTGCTGCAATTTCGCGAATTCCAATATTAATAATTCCAAATGTTGAAAATAAAGAGGCAAAAACAACTACACTTTGGGCGAAATTACATATACCGATATTGGTAACACCTAAGACTCTTGATACATACGGATATGTAATAAATTGAAATATATATAGAGAAGTAGTAAGGATACTGCTATATACAATATTTTTTTTCAAGCCCATAGTGTAGTTGTTGATGTTTGTTACTGAGATCTAAAAAACTTAGCGGTTCTTGTACATTTCTTCGTAATACTTTTCGTAGTCGCCGGAGGTGATGTTGTCCATCCATTCCTGGTTGTCGAGATACCAGCGTACGGTTTTATCGATGCCTTCCTCGAACTGGAGCGACGGTTCCCAACCGAGCTCTTTCTGAAGCTTGGTAGAGTCGATGGCGTAGCGCATGTCGTGGCCGGCACGGTCGGTAACGTAGGTGATGAGGTCCATGTCCTCTCCTTCCTTACGGCCGAGCAGACGGTCGACGGTGTTGATTACCACCTTGATAATGTCGATGTTCTTCCATTCGTTGAAGCCGCCGATGTTGTAGGTTTCGGCTACCTTACCTTCATGGAATATCAGGTCGATGGCGCGTGCGTGGTCAACCACGTAGAGCCAGTCGCGCACGTTTTCGCCCTTGCCGTAAACCGGGAGCGGCTTGCGCTGGCGGATATTATTGATGAACAACGGAATCAGCTTTTCCGGGAATTGATAAGGTCCGTAGTTGTTCGAGCAGTTGGTCACGATGGTCGGCATGCCGTAAGTGTCGTGGAAGGCGCGTACAAAGTGGTCGCTCGATGCCTTTGAAGCTGAATACGGGCTGTGCGGGTTGTATTTCGTGTCTTCGTAGAAGAAGTCCTTGCCATAGGCGAGGTGATGTTCCGATGAAGAGGCAGTGGTGGTGAACGGCGGCTTGATGCCTTCCGGATTCGTCATTTCCAATGCGCCGTAGACTTCGTCGGTGGAGATGTGGTAGAAGCGCTTGCCTTCGTATTTTTCAGGTAGCGATTCCCAATAGAGTTTCGCTGCCTGGAGCAGGCTCAGTGTTCCCATCACGTTTGTGCGTGCGAAAGTGAACGGGTCCTTGATGGAACGGTCGACGTGGCTTTCAGCTGCCAGGTGGATGATGCCGTCAACGTTGTGCTCTTTCATCAGCGATAGGATAGTGTCGAAATCGCAGATGTCGGCCTTTACGAACGTGTAGTTCGGCTTGTCCTCGATGTCCTTGAGGTTGGCAAGATTACCGGCGTAGGTCAGTTTGTCGAGGTTGATGATATGATAATCGGGATACTTGTTGACGAAAAGACGTACAACGTGTGAGCCGATAAAGCCGGCACCGCCGGTGATGATGATATTTCTTTTGAAGTTGCTCATTATTCCATGTTTTTGAGGTTATTCATACAAACTTTCAGTGAGTCGGTCCAATAAGGGACAACGGTGCCGAAAGTGGCTTTGATTTTTGTCTTGTCGAGCACGGAATAGCTCGGGCGCACTACCTTCGACGGGAATTCGTCGCTGTGGCAAGGCTGGATGTCGCACTGTGTGTTGCCGGCATATTCGGCAATCATCTTCGTGAAGTCGAACCATGAGCAAACGCCTTCGTTGGAGAAGTGATAGATGCCGTCGTTGCCTTCGTACTTACGGTTTTCAACAATGTCGAAAATGGCGAGCGCAAGGTCGTAGGCGTATGTCGGTGAGCCGACCTGGTCGAACACCACTTTCAACTGAGGCTTCGTAGCCGTAAGGTTGAGCATCGTTTTCAGGAAGTTCTTCCCGAATTCGCTGTAGAGCCAAGCCGTGCGGATAATGATGTAGTGGCAGCCGGTAGCCATGATGGCCTGTTCACCGTGAAGTTTTGTTACACCGTAGACACCTGTCGGGTTGGCCGGTTCGTCTTCCTTGCAAGGTGTGTTGTTTTTTGTTCCGCCGAACACATAGTCGGTTGACACGTGAACGAGCAGACCGTCGTTCTTCTTCATTGCCACTGCCAGATTTTCGGCAGCCTTTGCGTTGAGGATTTCAGCAAATTCGCTGTCGTCCTCTGCCTTGTCGACGTTCGTATAGGCGGCACAGTTGACGATGACATTCACGTCATTGTCCTTAACCATCTTTTCCACTGCTGCGGCATTGGTGATGTCGAGTTCCGCTACGTCGGTAAAAATGTAGTTGTCGGCGCTGTTTTTTGCAACGATACGCATTTCGTTGCCGAGTTGTCCGTTTGCGCCGGTTACAAGTATATTCATCGTTTAATAAAGTTTTTCGTTAAAGTCAAACAGCCAATCAGCGTCTTTCAGACGGCTGTGGTGGCGGTCTTTTTCAGAAAGAATTACCTTTTCGGCTGGCAGACGCCAGTCGATGCCGAGGTCGGGGTCGTCCCACGCGAGAGCACCTTCCGATTGCGGAGCATAGAAGTTGTCGCACTTGTATTGGAAAATAACTTCATCGGTGAGCACGCTGAAGCCGTGGGCAAAGCCGCGCGGAATGAAGAACTGGCGGTGGTTGTCCTCGGTCAGTTCAACGGCCACATGCTGTCCGAATGTCGGTGAGCCCTTGCGGATGTCGACAGCCACGTCGAGCACGGCACCCTTGATGACGCGCACCAGTTTTGACTGTGCATAAGGCGGTTTCTGGAAATGCAGGCCACGAAGCACGCCATAGCTTGACTTGCTTTCATTGTCCTGTACGAACACCGTGTTGCACACTTTTTCCTGGAATTCGCGTTGTGAGAATGATTCGAAGAAATAGCCGCGGTCGTCGCGGAAAATGCGAGGTTCGATAATTACCACGCCTTCAATGTCAGTTTTGATTACTTCCATTTCGTTTATGTCAAGATTAATCGAGGTTGCTTTTTCCGTAACGTTCCAATTCGTCGATGACCTTCAACAGATATTGGCCGTATTGGTTCTTGAGCATCGGCTGAGCGAGTTCGCGCATCTTGTCGACTGTAATCCAGCCCTTGCGGAAGGCAATGCCTTCAAGACATGCAATTTTCAGTCCCTGACGCTTTTCGATTACTTCCACATATGTGGATGCTTCTGCCAAAGAGTCGTGAGTACCTGTGTCAAGCCAAGCAAAGCCACGTTCCAAAGTCTGTACTTTTAATTCTTTGTCATCAAGGAAACGCTTGTTAACGGATGTGATTTCCAGTTCGCCGCGAGCCGACGGCTTGATGCTTTTTGCTACTTCAACCACCTTGTTCGGATAGAAATACAGGCCGACTACGGCGTAGTTTGATTTTGGCTCTGCCGGTTTTTCTTCGATTGACAGACAGTTGCCGTCGTTGTCGAATTCTGCAACACCATAGCGTTCAGGGTCGCTTACCCAATAGCCGAATACAGTTGCCTTGTTTTCTGCTTCAGCCGAGTAGACTGCTTCGCGGAGAAGTTTTGTGAAACCATTTCCGTGGAAAATGTTGTCGCCCAACACAAGGCATACGGAATCATTACCAATAAACTCTTCGCCAATCAGGAATGCCTGAGCCAGTCCGTCGGGAGAAGGCTGTTCTGCATATTCAAAGTGCACGCCGAAATCAGAGCCGTCGCCCAAAAGGCGTTTGAATCCCGGCAAGTCATTCGGTGTGGAGATGATGAGTATTTCGCGGATACCTGCCATCATCAATACCGAAATAGGGTAGTAGATCATTGGTTTGTCGAAGATGGGCAGCATTTGTTTGCTGACACCTTTCGTGATCGGGTATAGTCTGGTTCCCGATCCGCCTGCTAAAACGATTCCTTTCATTTTGTCTGTTATTTTTGAAATTTCTTGTTTACGAATTATTCTTCATCGGATGCATAGCCATAGCCGTAGCCGTAGCCGTATTGATAGCCATATTTGTATCCGTATTTGTATCCATAACGGCTGTTGCTGCTAATGGTTCCATTGAGGACCAGAGCAAGATTCTTGAAGCGTTTTTCGGTGTAAATGTTTTCCAATTCTTGAATCATGCTTCTTTCAAGAAGACCTGCACGCACAACGAAAATGGTTCGGTCGGCATATTGCTCGATGATTTGTGTATCGGCGACGATATCAATCGGCGGACAGTCTACAAACACATAATCATAATTATGACGAACTGATTCAAGTAAGTTTTTCAATCTGTTTTCCTCCAGAAGTTCTGTTGGGTTTGGAGGTATTGTACCGATTGGAATGACATTAACTCCTGAATATTTGGGCAGTGGAACGATAATTTTTGAGATATCGTTAACTGCTCCGTTCAAATAATCCGTCAATCCTTGTTTAGGCGAGTTGATATAAGACGAAGTAGAACCATGGCGCAGGTCACCGTCAATTACAAGAACTTTCTTGTTCTTTAGCGACAAGCTGGCTGCAATATTCATAGCAGAGAATGACTTACCGCTGCCCGGATTGAACGAAGTGATAACGATAACATTTTCGTCCTTCTTTTGTCCCATCATAAACTCAAGGTTGGTACGCAGCACGCGGAACGCTTCATTAGAGATGTTGCGATTTCCAGGTTTGACCACAATCTTGAGTTCTGTTTGTTTGTCCTTTTTACTGAAAATATTTTTAGATTTCTTTTTATGTGCAAGTGGAATTTCGCCAAGGAAAGGCATTGACAATTGTTCCAAATCTTTTCTTCCACGAAGTTTTGTGTTCATTGTCTCACGCAAGAAGATGATAATGGCCGGAACAAGTAAGCCAATGGCGAAGGCAACCAGAAGTATGTTTTTCTTTAAAGGAGCCGATGGAATCATGCTGCCGGTTGCCGCCTGAATAATACGTGTGTTATATGCACTGAATGCCTGCGACAGTTCGTTTTCTTCACGTTTTTGTAGCAAGAACAGATAAAGAGATTCTTTTACTTTCTGCTGACGCTCAACGCTTAAAAGATATTTGGCCTGAGTTGGATTCTCGGCAATTTTTGTGTTTGCTTGGAGTTCTGACTTTTCTGTACTCTTGATTTGCGCGTTGAGGGTAACAATGTAGTTATCGATTGATGTGACAATTGCAGCTCTGAGTGCTGCCAGATTGTTGTCCATATTTTCAACAAGCGGATTTTGTTCACTACTGTTTGCTACTAACTTATTACGTTCAATAAGTGCATTGTTGTATGCTCCAATCTGTGTTTCAATTGCGCCGCTTTCGATGCCAGAGTTTGCAGGTATCAGTTGATCCTTGTTTTTCTTTTCTGTGATATAGTTGCGAATGAATTTAGCCATGTACAAATGGTTGTTGAGTATTTGCAATTCATTCGATGCATCGTGTGATTGCGCCATATACATAGACGAAACGGCAGCTACGTCTGGCACAAGATTCTTGCTTTTGAATGATGATATGTCCTCATCCACATTACCCAACTCTTGTTCGATGACAGCCAAACGGTCGTTAATGAATTCTGAAGTGCTGACAGCAATGCGGTTCTTGTCTTTTACCCAATTCTCATTGTAGACTTCTATCAGTGTATTTAAAACATCTTCAGCACGTTGGGTTGAAACATCGGAGAATGAAAGGTTGATGATTGTCGTTTTTTCCTCTCCTAAGCTGACATTCAATCGTGATTTATAATTTTTTGCTGTTGATAGTATGTCAGATGTGCTTACTAATATGGGGGGTTCCATTGCGCCATTGTAATAAGCAGTGGGTACAACCGTTAATGTGCCAAATGGAGTAGCAATCGGCTTGGTTAAAATTCCGTTTGCCTTGATCGTTTTATCCTGCTTTGTTCCATTAATAATGAAATCGCTTAGCTCTACTTTGTTGTCATTTAGAATGTTAATGGCAAAATGAAGATTTTTGGCAGCAGCTATACTATCAAATTTCACCTCAATGGGACGGTTCGTTCCATAGAGTACAATGTCATGAAAACGCCCTTCGATGGTATAGTCAACATTAAGATTGAGACGTTTAACAACATCTGCCATTAGTGATGTTGCTTGTATGGTAACAATTTCATTATTAATGTTTGTGTTGGTCTGTATCAATCCCAAATCCTCCAGACCACTTATGTCGCCCGTCGCTGATGAACCTTTGGAGTCTTCTTTGATAAGAATAGTCGCAGTTCTGTCGTATGTAGCCGGTGTGCGTTTGATATATAAAACGGCAATACTTATGGTTATGAAAAGTGATATGACGAACCAGTACCATCTGTTGGCACATAGGTAGAATAGATCCTGTATTCGCATGAAATCATCAGCAGGTTTTTGCCTATTGGGTTGTGTTGTCATAATGAGTTTTTATTTGAAGATTAGAACACCTAATGTCATTAAGAAAGAACCGATTGACATCCAGAATGATATAGAACGAAGGTTGTTGTCGTTGACTGTTGACTGGCCAGCTTTTACCTTGTTTGGTTCGACATAGACAATGTCGTTTTGTTGCAAATAGTATGCCGGAGAGCTCATCACGTCATTATTAGAACATAGATTAACAACGTACACTTTTTGTTCTCCGTTTTCATTTCTCAGAACTTTAATATTATCGCGTTTGCCATATATCGTTAAATCTCCAGCTAAAGAAATGACATCGAGAAGTGTCATGCAATCTTTGTCCAAATAATATTTACCTGGGGTTTTGACTTCACCTAAAACGGACACTGACAAGTTCATGAAATCGACAGTAACAATCGGGTCTTTTACCAAATTCTTTGTGATCAATTTGTCTTTGATGCATTTGGCGATCTCTTCACGAGTAAGACCTTCGACTTTAATTTCTCCTAAAACTGGGAAGTCAATGCAACCATTAGAATTGACAGTATAGCCTAGTACTTCCCCTTGACTACTGTTTGAGTTTGAACCCACTTTTCGAGATGCTTCAAGGAGGTTGAATAGATTTGTCAACTGTTCGTCTTTGCTATTAACAACAATCGAAATTTTGTCTTCAGCTTTAACTGTGATGGGATGCTTGTCTGGTATTTGTGTAATCATGCCCGCAGTTGTGTCCTGGAAATAAGCAATTTCTTTTGGAGACTTGCATGAAACACAAAAGATAATTACCGCTAAAGAAATCAGTAAATTTTTGATATTCATAACACAAAGTGTAAAATATAATATTATTGGACGGTTTGATTTTTCTTTTTTATTTGTTTAGACAACCAAATATTCGCGATTGTCCAAATTAACACATCAATGAGTAACAGTAGGTTTATGTTGATGTATTTGGTAAGAAATAGGTTGCCAAAAGTGAAAACAATGGCAAAACTTACAATTGTTACCATTGCCGGGCGCTGTTTCATTCCGATGGCCAAAAGTTTGTGGTGAATGTGGCTTTTGTCCGGTTGGAAAGGGTTCATTTTCTGTTTTATGCGGTGAATGAAAACCCTAACAACATCAAAACACGGAATGATAAGAGGTGAAAATGCCAATGCAAATGGATCGTAATTGTCTATGTATGTTTCGTGTGAGTTATAGAGTTTGATAGCCAATATACATATAATGATGCCGATTGTCAAGCTGCCGGTATCGCCCATGAATATTTTTCTGCCCTTTTCAGCGTTGCCAAATACGTTGTAATAGAAAAAGGGAACAAGCACACCGAAAGTGGCGATGGCAAAGATGGCAAATCCGTATTGTTGTGACAGAAAAAATGAGTATCCGTATGATAGAAGTGCTACGCTGCTCAAACCAGATGCCAAGCCGTCAATTCCGTCGATAAGATTGATTGCATTGATGATGAATACTACTACGAGTACAGTGAACGGATAGCCGATCCATTTAGGCAATTCATAAATGCCAAACAATCCGTGGAAATTGTCAATCCAAAGCCCTCCTGCAATTAGAAGGAGGCTGCAGATGATTTGTATAACAAATTTTGCGCGATATTTTACGCCAATCAAGTCATCAGCCATTCCGACGAGATAGAGCATCATGATGGCACAATATGAATAGGCCAGTGTTTTTGCGTTGCGTTCAAGCACTTCAATTATTTCGGTGTGTCCAAGTGATAACGAAATACCTAATGTTAAGGCTATTGAAATAAATATAACAGGCTTGAAAGCTATACCTCCTAAGCGGGGTACGGCGCAAGTGTGAATTTTTCTTTCATCTGGTACGTCAAAAAGTTTTTTTCGAAATGCAACTAATAAAATTTTGGGAATTAGAATACCAGCCAGAAAAGCGCTTACTACAAACACAAAAAGCACAATTGAAATCCAGTGTAACATAGTGGGTTAAATATAACGTTAATTATTTTTTATGATCTGTATATAATCGGGGTTTATCTCTGCAGTTGCGACAGCTGCAATACCCAATAGGCTGACGACTATGCGTCGTTTTTTGTAGCCTTTAATTTTTATAAATGTCCCTTCAACACCGTCAAACGGTCCTCCAATGATTTTTACACGTGTTCCTTTGGTCAAGTTTATCTCTGTCGGAGACAGGTAGGTTAGATCTTCGTTTTGACTTTTGCAAACAGTGATAAATTGTTGCATTTGTCGTTCTGGTACGATGATTGGCACATTCCTCCCATTTTCCGGTTTTGTGAGAAATTGCAGAATGGAGATCCTTTGTTTGACCTCTTGAATTATAAGTCGTGTTGTTTTGACGAAAATTAAGTTGTGGATTGCTGGAACAAGTTTCCTCATTTTGCAACCGTCTTTTCTCTCAATTATTTTATAACAGAGTGGGATAAAAGACTCAATGTTGTAACTTTGCAGTAGAATTTGTGCCTCTAATTCCTTAGAATATGGAGCACTCATCGCAAACCAGACAACATCATTTTCTATCATAATTTTAATTCATTGTAATACTATGGCTCCCTACGACAACCTTAATATGTTTGTAATCAATTAGTTATCTCGTAGGTAATAAAATGTACAAAAAAAACTTTTTTTACGCGCGACAAAAATAGCGCTTTATTTTTAGATAACAAAATAATACAAAATTTTAACATTAGAATTGCATGTTTAACAATTCTATCTAGGCTATGGTTTGCACTTGATGTCTGTTGTGGCTGTGGACTTTTGTTGCATAACTTTTTGATGAAATCTCGAGTGTTAAATTTTGCCGACTAGGTCTAAATTTTGATTATAGAAAGTTTATGTGCTTGGGTGGAGAATTGACGGGTCAACGTAAAAATCTGAGGGGAAATTTAAGAAAATAGTATCTTTGCTAGAAAGAACAAAAAAATAGAATAGAATGGAACCTAACGGCTATCGTCTCCTTCTTCCTGAAAGGACACTGGATTATTTCTGCATTACGGATGTGAAGGAAAGCAGCTCGGAAATAGTGATTTATCTGGAAGAGAAAATGAGATTCCCAATGAATATGCGAATGTAAGGATGGAAAGCAAGGGGTTTTATGACCCGACGGTGGT